>Ga0207718_100823_pt1 | contig 21431 bp, 19 predicted proteins | sample A23M2SouthBayCA_FD_187749 | JGI IMG/M metagenome (GOLD analysis project Ga0207718, IMG submission 187749) | Aerobic enrichment media microbial communities from Eden Landing Ponds, California, USA - A23 M2 (SPAdes) | ecosystem: Environmental > Aquatic > Marine > Unclassified | place: Emeryville... | reverse complement strand
CGCCAGGACCGCCGCCGCGGGGAAGGCCGTCGAGACGGTCCGGTCGTTCGGCCGCGACCAGACGCTCCGCCGCGAGGCCGACGCCGAGAACGCGGCGGCGCTGGATCGCAACCTCGAGGCCGACGTGTTCGAACTCTCGGTCGTCGCCGGCACGGCCGCCGTCGGCGCGTCCGCGCCGGCGGACCTGCTGGCGTACGCCGCGGAGCTCGCCGACGGCGACGACGACCGCATGCCCCCCGTGAGCGCGCTTCCCGAGTCGACGGGCGATCGGATCGCCGCCCTCGCGGACGAGGAGCGCGTGGCGTCGTCGGCCGACTCGTGAGGGCGGTCCGGAACCCACGCTCGACCCGCTCCGCGTCCCGTGATACTGCGTGTCCCCCGCGACGGCTGATCGTAACGCCTAAAGACGACTCCCGGCTATCCGTAACCGCGCCTGGGTAGCTTAGCGGTAAAGCGCGTCCTTGGTAAGGACGAGAGCGCGGGTTCAAATCCCGCCCTAGGCTTCCCACGTTCTCACACCGCCAGCCGCCGCGTCGTCGTCGACGACGCCGTCACTCCCCCTCCGACGCGATCCGCGGGACGCACACCGTCACCACGGTGCCGCCGCCCTCGCGGTCGCCGATCGTCAGGTCGCCGTCGGCCAGTTCCGTCCCCCAGGCGATGAGCCACAGTCCGAGGCCGCTGCCGTGGTCCAGCGGCGTCTCGTTGCCCCGTTCGAGGGCGGCCCGTTCGTGGTCGCTGATCCCGGGGCCGTTGTCGGCCACCCTGATCTCCACGGCCTCGTCGGCGCAGGTCGCCCGCACGCCCACCCACGGGTCGGCCGAGTCGTTGTGCTCGGCGGCGTTCTCGACGACGTTCATCAGCACCGAGGTGAGCACCGGGGAGACCGAGACGGCCGTGCCGTCCGTGGGGTCGTCGTCCGGACCGACCTCGAGGTCGACTGTGACCGACGGGTGGTCCGCACGGACCGCCTCGACACACTCCTCCAGCACCGCCGACAGCGTCAGCGACCGCCCGGACTGGCGCCCCCGTTCGAAGATGTCGATCACGTCGCGCGCCTTGTCGCTGATCGCCTCGATCCGCATCGCGCCCGCCTTCACCGCATCGACGTGCGTGCCCTCGGCGTCGATGAGGTCCGCGTTCCCGTAGATGAGGTTCGTCTCCGTTCGGATGTTGTGTCTGAGCACGCGGTTGAGCACCTCCAGTCGTTGTTGGCGTCGGAGGTGGTCGCTCACGTCGTGAAAGGAGATCACCCCGCCCAGCGAGCGGCCGTGAAAGTCCCCGAACGTGGTCACCGTCACGTCGTACTGCCGGCTCTGGAGGCCCTCCCCGAGGGTGAGGTGGCGTGAGGAGCGTCCCTCCTCCGGCAGCTGTCCGTACCGGGGGATGACCTCGGCCGCCGGTTCCCCAAGCACGTTACCCGGCTCGACGTCGAGGATCTCCGCCGCCTGCTCGTTCATGTCGACGACGTAGTCGTGTCTGTCGACCACGACGGCGCCCTCGCGCATGCGCTCGAACACCAGCCGTCGCGCGCGGTGGTTCGCCGACGGACTCGTTCCGAGCAGTCGAAAGCGGGTGATCGAGCCGAGGTACGCGACGCCCGAGACCGCGAAGAACACCGGCGTCGGGTCGAGGCTCGGAACCGGGAGGGCGCCGGCGAGGAACAGCACGTTGCTCGCCCACGGAGCGAGCGTCCCGACGAGCACCCCGAGGCTCTGCCCGCGGAACGGGAGCGTGTCGCTGTGGACCAGTCTCAGCAGTGGGATCGACCCGAGGATCCCGAGCAGATAGGTGTAGCCCGTGACGACCCAGTACCAGGGGCCGGCGACTCGGTCGAGTATCGGCCGGCCGGTCCCGGTGACGAGTCTGGTATCGAGATACAGCAAGTCGTGATAGTCGTTCGTCGCGGCGAGCACGACCGTGACGACCGGGACGACCGACAACAGCGCGATGTATCGCGGTCGAACGTAGCGATCCCGTCCCGTGTACTCCAGCGCGAACAGGAGCCACGCGACCGGGATCATCACGACTCCCAGCCACTGAACGTCGGAGTAGAACGCCTTCGCCGCGAGGGTACCGGCCCGGTGTTCGAGGACGAAGAACACCGACCACCACACTTGCCCGGCCAACATGGCCGTCAACGGAACCGCCCCGGGTTCCTGTCGCTCGCGCCACGCGAGGAACGCGGCGGTCGTCCCCACGACCACGGTGAGCAGCATCACCGCCGTCAGCGTTCCGGGCGAGAGCACGTACTCTCCTGCTGTGCGGAGCATCGTAATAAATTCCGCCGTCGTATCCCGCGCGACGATCACCGCGGATCGGGTGACAGCATGCTCACACACGGAGGAGCGGCCCGACCAGGGCGGCCGCGACGACGAGGTACTCGCATTCCGAGGCCAGCGCGACTGCGTCGTCGTCAGCGCGGCCGAGCAGGCCGGTGACGACCAGCGAGTACGCCACCCCGACGGCGAGCGCGACCGCGGGTCCGGCCCGCAGTACGCCTACGGACGCCGCCACGCCGACGAGACCGACCGTGAACAGATCGACGCAGTACAGCGCCCGTCGCGTCGCCGGGACGCCGAACGCGACCGGCAGCGTCGCCACGTCGGTCGCGCGGTCGGCCTCGACGTCCCCGACGTTCGGGATCTCGGTGTCCACGAACGACCGGAGCAGGAAGTACGCGAACACGACCGCCGTCGCCGGGGTGACCGCCGCGTCGGTGAACGCGACCGGAAGGGCGGTCACCGTCGTCGCCCACGCGAGCGCGACGACGAGGGAGTTGACGACGAGCACCTCCTTCAGTCGGCGGAGCCTCGGGGCGAGGTTCGGAACCCAGTCAGCGGCGTACGCCACCCAGAAGGCCCCGGGAAGCAGCGTCACGGCCAGCGCGACGGGACCCCCGAGGACCGAGATCGCGACGGCGAGGCCGTACGCCACCGACCCCAACAGGTAGAGGCTGCTGCGGTGTCGTCGGACGAACGCCGACCGGTCGGGATCCGAGACGGCGTCGCTGTCCGCGTCTGCGACGCGGTCGTTCGTGTACACCGCAAACGTCACCAGTCCGACGACCACGGGAGCCGGATTCGGCGGCAGCGACAGCAACGCCATCGCGATCGCCACCTCGGCCATCGCGATCGCCGCCAGATACGCGGAACTGTACACGAGCGCGTTTCCGACGCGCTCGCCGTACGTGGTCAACAGGTCGGCGATCCGGCTCGTCCGTCCGGTTGCGCCGCCCTCCTCCGGCGCGCAGGTTGGCTCGTGGGGCATGTGTCTGTGGATCGGCCGACGGCGACCCGTCGGCGTGCCTTGCTGGTACCACCCCGTCGATCGTATAAATATTCTGTCTGATATGACACTCATTTGAGTCTATTTGACACGCATATAATCGCCAGCGATACTCACACTACTTAACATCTCGCCGACCACGACGGCAGGCGTACGGCCGCGGCGAGCCGGTCGGCTCGGGAACGATGCGGTCGGCGTCTGTCGAGAACAGTATGCGGTCGGCGTGGTCGTGGTCGATGCGCCGGCCGATCTCCCGGTCGAGGGGCGTTACTTGTCGATCCCGGTTCCCGTCGCGGCGTCGGGGACCTCGTTTCTCACCACGTCGAGCCCGAGCTCCTCGATGGCGGCCTCCATGTGTTCGTCGTCGACGTAGCTCGCGCCGGCGGCGACGCGCTTCGACTGCGCGAGCGCCATCACCTCGCCGCGGCGGTCCGACGGCAGTTCGTACTTGTCGACGACGAGTTCGATGGTGAGGCCGTTGTGGTCGCGGGTGTACAGCGAGTGGAACGCGCCGCGGTCGAACTCGCTGTAGCGGTGGCCGTGCTCGGAGAGGGCCGCCTTGATCTCGGGCAGCTCCTCGGCCTCGATCGAGAAGGCGAGGTGGTGGACCGCGCCGACGCCGGGGCGCTGGCCGGGGGCGTTCTCGCGGTCCTCCTCGACGAAGAACGTGATGATGCGTCCGTCGCCGCTGTCGAAGAACAGGTGCGTCACCTCCGGCGCGTCGAGGTTCGGCTGGCGCATCACCAGCGGCATCCCGAGCACGTCGCGGTAGAACGCCACCGTCTCCTCCTCGTTGCTCCCGATGAGCGTGACGTGGTCCGTGCCGGTCGTCCGCAGCACGCTGTCGTCGGGGCGCTCGGCCGTCACTGGGATGTCGGACTGGTCCGCGGGTATCTCGGTGTCGCCGTCGTCTGTAGCCATACGCGTTGTACGGTCGCCGATCACTTAGCCGATCGCTGACATCGATGTTACCGGGTGCCTTCCCGCCCCGGCGTCACCGGCTGGCTCCGTCGGTTCCCGCGCCGGTCCCGCTCTCACCGTCCCCGATCGCAACGCCGATCCGTCCCCGGCTCACCCCCGAGTCCAGTTCCGTCACGTCGTTCGTCCGATCGTCGCCCGTGTCGCCGGCGTCGCCGGTGTTCTCGGTGCCCGACGGCTCGAACAGCGCCACCCTGGCCTCCTCGCGCGCGACTGGACGGTGTTCGACGCCCGCGGGGACGACGAGCAGCTCGCCGGGCGACAGGGTCTCGGTCGGGGCGTCGCGGAACTCGACGTCCAGCGGGCCGCCTTCGATCACCCAGAACAGCTCGTCGGCGTCCGGGTGGCTGTGCCAGACGAACTCGCCGTCGAGGCGGGCGAGCTTCACGGCCTGCCCGTTCAACTCGGCGGCGAGGCGCGGCGACCACGGCTCCTCGAAGGAGTCGAACCCGTCCGCGAGGGATACCTTCTCCATGCCGGTTCCTCGACGGCGCCCGACCAAAAGCCGTCGGCCTACCGCAGGTCCTCGATCAGCGTCTCCGGGACCGCCGCGAGCACGGGGTCGGGGGCGGCCGCGACGAGGCGCTCGCCGGCATCGACCAGCGATCGACGCACGAGCGCGTAGCCCGCGGAGACGACGAGCACGCCCGCGACCCCCCACCGGGCGGGGCCCTCCAGCGTCGCCAGCGTCGGGAGCGCGAGCGCGACGCCGACGAGGAAGTCCTCCGGGGCGCCGTCGTACCGGATCCATCGACGCGGGGGATGCCACCTCCCCCGGACGTGCTCGTACACGGCCCGATCGCCCGTCGCCTCCCACGGGCGAAGCGTGAGATCCCCACCGATGACGTCCGAGACGGCGTGGACCGCGGCCGCGACGAGGAACGTCGCGACCGACAGCGTCGCCGGCGACGGGGCGGCCGCCGCGACGAGGACCGCCAATGCGGCGGCGACGCTGCCGTACCCCGGAAAGTGGAGGTCCTTCCGGTGGTCGCCCAGCAGGTCGAGGTCGGGCGCGAGTCCGCCCAGCGCCCCCGCGAGGACGACCGGTCCGGCCTCCGGCACGAGCGTCAGCGTCCCGAGCCCGACGACCACGCCCGCGAGGACGTGGGTCGTCGCCATCATAGCCATAGCCTGGCGACGGAGACCCAAAAGCGAGACGTGTCTCGTGCTAGCGTGGGCGCTCCGCGGGAGAGCTTCGTCGGCCCCTGTCGGCGACAGCGCTATGTGGTATGGCGTCGCATGCCACGACATGGACATCGTCATCGTGGGGTACGGTCGGGTCGGCGCCCGCACCGCGCGGGTGCTCGACGAGGAGGGACACGACGTGACGGTCGTCGACGACGACCACGTGAAAGTCGAGCGCGCGCAGTCCCGCGGGATCCGAGTCGTCGAGGGCGACGGCTCGAACCCGTCGGTGCTCACCGAGGCCGGCGTCGCCGACGCCGACGCGGTGGGGGCGATCACCGGCGACCCGAAGCTGAACTTCGAGATCTGCATGGAGGCGACGGAACTGAGCGACTGTCGAACCGTGATGCGAGTCTCCGAGGACTTCCACGAGGAGATCTACGACGAGTTCGAGCGCGCGGTCGACGAGATCGTCTACCCGGAGCGTCTCGGCGCCGCCGGCGCGAAGACCGCCATGCTCGGCGGCGACTTCAACGCCATCAGCGACCTCACCGAGCGGCTCCAGCTCGTGACGATCGCCGTCGGCGACGACTCCCACGCGATCGGCAGACGCGTCAACGACCTCGCCGTCGACGGGGGCCGCGTGTACGCCCACGGTCGCGCCAGGGAGCCGCTGACGATCCCGCTGCCCGGCACCGTCGTCGAGGCCGGCGACCGACTCGCCGTGCTCGCCGAGACCGAGCGCATCGGCGACGTTCGCACGGCGCTGCTCGAAGGCTGACCGACGAGGCGGCCGTCCGCCGAGCAGTCGCCGACCGGACGGCCGCGGCTCGGCGGTCGGCGGATCGCCGGAGAGGGGGAAAGAGGCAGGGCGAAGCCCTGGCAGGCGACCGTCGGGGGTCCACGCGCCTGCGGCGCGGATTCCGGATCGAGCGTGTGAGGCGTTCGAAACGACGCGCCGTCGCGATCCGGTTCGCGATAGGGATCGGCCGTCGGCGGACGTTCTCGCGCCCATCGGGCGACTTCGACTCCCGTCCAATAAAGACGCGTCAGACGGAAGCGGTACGTCAGACGCCCGCACGACCCGATCCCGACCGCCGCGTCGTCTCGACCGACGTCCTCCGGAGTCGACAGGAACGCTCTTGATGCGGGCTGTCAACCCACCCCGTATGCACGGAACCGGACCGCCGCTCGTCACGCCGTTCGACGCCGACGGAGCCCTCGATGAGGCCGCCCTGCGCGACCTCGTCGGCTGGGTCGAGTCCCGCGGGGTCGACTTCCTCGTCCCCTGCGGATCGAACAGCGAGGCCGAACTCATGACCGCCGAGGAGCGTGCCCGCACGATCGAGATCGTCGCCGACGAGGCCTCGGTGCCTGTGCTGGCCGGCACGGGAAGCCCCGGGAAACGGGAGACGCTCGCGGCGACCGAGTCCGCCGCCGACGCCGGCGCCGACGCCGCGCTCGTGGTCACGCCGTTCTACTACGGCCACGATCAGGCGACGCTCGAGGCGTACTACCGCGAGGTCGCCGACGAGTCGCCGATCCCGGTGTCCCTCTACTCGGTGCCGGCGTTCACCGACACGGCTCTGGACCCGGAGACGGTCGGTCGCCTCGCCTCCCACCCGAACGTGGCGGGCATGAAGGACTCCTCCGGCGACATCGCGGCCTTCCAGCGGATCCGCGAGCGCACCGCCGACGCGGACTTCGACCTCATGGTCGGCTCCGGCGGCGTACTCGGGCAGGCGCTCGCGGCGGGCGGGACGGGCGGCGTGCTCGCGCTCGCGAACATCGCCCCGGAGGCGACGACGGCGATCTACGGGGCACACGAGGCCGGCGACGACGACCGCGCCCGCGAACTCACCGCCGCGTGCGTCGAGTTGAACCACGCGATCACCGCCGAGTACGGCATCCCCGGCCTGAAGTACGCGATGCGCCAGCGCGGCGCGCCCGCCGGACACGCCCGCTCGCCCCACCGCGCTCCCGGAGCGGACGCCCGGGCCGCGCTCGACGACCTGCTCGGCGACCTCGACGACCTCCTCGACGGACTCTGATCGGCGCGTCGGCGTCGACCCCGACGGCTACCCCTCCCGGCCGTTCGCGTCCCCGGCGGCGTCCGTGTGCGCCGCCCGCGTCGCCGTCGCCTTGAACGACGTGACCACCTCGCACCCCACGTGCAGGCCGAGGCGATCGGCGCTGTCGGTCGTCACCAGCGCCGACAGCGGCTCGCCGGCGTCCACGTCGACCTGGACCTCGACCACGGCGTCGCCGCGCTCGACCGCCGCGGCGACGCCCCTGAACCGGTTCCGCGCGCTCGTCGCGTCCGGCGGAGGCGTGTCCGCGGGGTCGTGGAGCGTCACGGCGTCCGCACGGACGCTCACCTGCACGGCGTCGGCGGGCACGGGGTCCGGGTCGCCAACGGCGAGGGCGCGGACGGTGCCCGCGTCGGTGTCGACGACGGCCAACTCCCCGTCCCGGTCGGCGATCCGACCCTCGAACACCGACTCGGCGGCCCCGGCGGTGCCCGCGAGCGCGGCCGAGAGCCGCTCGAACCGCGCGAGCAGCGCCCGCGCTCCCGGAGTCAGTTCGCTTCCCCCGCCGTCTGCCCCCCCGCGACGACGCTCGACGAGGTCGCCGAAGGCCGACTCCAGCGTCTCCAGCCGCGAGAGGGCTCGTGCCCGCGACCGGCCGAGAGCGCTCGCGGCGCCGCTCACCGATCCCGCCGCCGCGATCGCGCGCAACAGCGCGGCGTCCCGTCCGTCGAACGTCGTCTCCCCGGCGGTGAGGCTCGCCTCGAACCCCGCTGTCCCCTCGTCCCCGTCCGTCCCCGCCGGTCCGTTCGGTCCCATCGGTGTCCGATTCGCCGACTCGTCGGAAAACCGTTGCGCGCGCTACCCCTCCGAGTCGCGGGGATGCCGTCCCGGTCAGCAATCGGAATCAGTTACACAGCCGCGGAAGACTGGTCCCGAAGTAACTGGTTCCCACAGGTATTTATGTCGCTGACCAGTCGTTGTTCCTATGTCGAAACAACGGGACGACAGTTCGAACCGTTCGACGGGCAGGCGGGCGTTCCTGACGACCGCCGGCGCGACGGCGGCCGCGCTCGGCCTCGCGGGCTGCATGGGCGGCGGCTCCGGGGACGCGACCGAAACGTCCGAGTCCGACGAGATGGACACCGAGTCAGACGGCGGTGACTCCGACACGACGTCCTCCGGAATGGAGTTGGAGGACTCGATGACGATCTTCCACGCGGGGTCGCTCGCGCCGCCGTTCTCGGAGGCCGAGCCCGACTTCGAGGACGAGTTCGGCGTCGACGTGACCCGTGAGGCGCAGGGGTCGGTCGCGTCCACGCAGAAGATCACTCAGCAGGGCCGGTCGGCTGACGTGCTCGGCACCTCCGACTTCCGACTCATCCGCAACCGCGTGCTCCCCGACTACGGCGACTGGTACGCGATCTTCACCACGAACTCGATGTCGATCCAGTATCGCGAGGACTCGCCGGGCGCCGACGAGATCTCGGCGGACAACTGGTGGGAGGTCCTCACGCGAGACGGGATCACCATCGGCCACTCCGATCCGGCCGTCGACCCCGGCGGCTACCGCGCGGTGATGACCCAGCAGCTCGGCGCCGAGGAGTTCGACGGCGAGCGGCTGTACGACCAGTCGACGTACGAGCAGCTGCGCGAGAACTCCACGGTCCCGACGGGCACCGAGACGAACCTGGAGGGACAGCTGGAGTCGGGCGAACTCGACTACGTGTTCTACTACCAGTCGATCTCCGCGAGCTCCGGCCTCCCGTACGTCGACCTCCAGCCGGAGGTCGACCTCTCGCAGGCGACCAGCGAGTACGCCAACCACTACGCCAAGGCGGAGGTCGAGACGGACTCGGGGACGTTCACCGGTGCGCCGATCGCCTACGGGATCACCGTCCCCGGCGTCGCCGAGTCGCCGAACGCGGGCGCGAAGTGGGTCGAGTACTTCGGAACCGAGCCGGGACGGGCCGTGCTCGAGGAGCTGGGGCTCGTGCCGGTCGACCCGATCGTCGTCCCCGCAAGCAGCGAGGACGCCGTGCCGGACAACGTCATGTCGGTCGCGAGCGCCCAGGACAGCCTCGGCCCGCTCGAGCTGTAGACGGACGTCGATTCGGCCCCCGGTTCCACACCCGACCCCCCGATGTATTTCACCGAACACACCGATACCCACAACGATGGCGACCGGCGCTGAGACCCGACCGTGGCTGGAGCGTCTCGGCCGAACGCCGCTGATCGTCGCGTTCGGGGTCGTACAGCTGCTCGCGTTCGCGACCGCCTACACCGTCGACAGTCCGACGTTGTACGCGTACTTCCTCGTCGGCAGCGTCGCCGTCGCCGCCTACGCGCTCGACGGGAGCGCGTTCGTCGTCGGCGCCGCGACCCTCGGGAGCGTGCTCGTCGTCGCGCTCGGGCTGCCGCTCGCGCTGTTCGTCGCCCGACAACAGCCCGGGCTGATCGCCGAGAAGGCCCTGGACCCGGACGTCCACCGCGTTCTCTACCTCGGGGTGTACGGTCCGCTCCTGGCGGCGCTCGCCAGCCTCGCGTTCGGGATCCCGCTGGCGCGGCTGCTCGCGGACGGCTTCCCCGGCCAGCCGTTCGTCGAGAGCCTCGTCGACCTCCCGCTGGTCGTCCCTCACAGCGTCGCGGGGATCATCATCCTGTTCGGCTTCGGAAAGGGCGGCGCCTTTCCGAGCGTCTCCGTGCTCGGGACGATGACGGGAATGGTGTTGGCGATGGCGTTCGTCTCCGCGCCGTACGCGGTCAACGCCACCCGGGAGGCGTTCGAGTCGATCGACGACCGACTGGAGTACGCCTCCCGCGCCCACGGCGCCTCCCGGTTCGATACGTTCCGCCGGGTGACCGCGCCGCTTGCCGTCCGCGGGATGATCACCGGCGGCGTGCTCGCGTGGGCGCGGGCGGTCTCGGAGTTCGGCGCGGTCGCCGTCGTCGCCTACTCGGTGAAGTTCTTCTACCTCCCCGCGGGCAAGAGGGTCACCGCCCAGCATGCCCCCGTCTTCGTCTACAACACGTACCTGCAGGGCGGGCTCCAGGAGAGCGGCGCCGTCGCGTTCCTCCTGCTCGCCGTCTCGGCTGTTATCTTCCTCATCGTACGGTACCTGACCGACTCCGGTGGCTCGACGGGGGGGATCCAGTGAGGGGGCTCCGCGCCGACGTGTCGGCGACGTTCACGGCCGACGGAGCCGACGCGTTCACCGTCGACGCCGCCGTCGCGGTCGACCCCGGCGAGAGCCTCGTCGTCCTCGGACCGAGCGGGAGCGGCAAGTCCCTGCTGCTGGAGACGCTCGCGGGCTTCCACGACCACGAGGGCGGCGTCGAACTCGGCGGCGACCCCGTCCACGACCGCCCCCCGGAGGCGCGCGGCTTCGGCTTCGTCTTCCAGGACTACGCGCTGTTCCCGCACATGACCGTTCGCGACAACGCGGCGTACGGCACCCGCTACGTCGACGACGCCGCCGACCCCGACGCGCTGCTCGCGGAACTCGGCGTCGCCGACCTCGCGGGCCGCTATCCGCCGACGCTCTCCGGCGGGGAGAAACAGCGGGTCGCCCTCGCGCGGGCGCTCGCGGTCCGCCCCGACGTGATGTTGCTCGACGAGCCGTTGGCCGCCCTCGATGTGCCGACCCGGCAGTCGCTCCGGGACGACCTCGTCGAGGTGCTCGACGACGTCACCGCCGTGTACGTCACGCACAACCGGACGACGGCCCGGGCGGTCGCCGACCGCATCGCGGTGATGCGCGGGGGGCGCATCGTCCAGGCCGGCACTCCGGAGGACGTGTTCGAACGGCCGGCCTCGCCGATGGTCGCCGAGTTCGTCGGCGCGAACGTGCTCCCCGCGGCCGCCCTCCGCGGGGCGGTCGACCTCCCCGCCGACGCCGACTCGGTCGCCGTGCGGCCCGAACACGTCGCGGTCGACGCCGATGGCGCGCTCTCGGGCGAGGTCGTCCGTGCCGTCCGCGAGGACGCCGCCCACCGCGTGCTGGTGGACCTCGACGCGGCCGGCGTGGGCGACGAACCGGGCGCCGGCGACGGACGCGGTCCGTCCGCGGACGCCCGCCCCGACGGCGGCGACGCCCGACTGTCGCTGTTCTCGGCCGACCCGCCCGCGACGGGCGAGCGCGTCCGCCTGTCGGTCGCGGCCGACCGGGTGACCGCCTTCCCGGCGTCCCGCGAGTAACCTCGGTCGGGTACCGTGTCGCGGTCCCCCCTCGACGGCGAGAGCACCGAGGTCGGCGACACCGCCGCCGTGTTCGCCGGCCCCGCCGACGAGCGCCCCCGGAATCTCGTCCCCGGGAGACCGGTGTCCTGACGGTCGGTCGCTCCCTCTTCGAGTAACTGGTATCGGTTATCGAACAAGTTCGGGGTGACTTTGAACGGTTTCCGAACAGGCTCAAGTACGACGCCGAGAACCGTCTCCTGTGGCGATTTCGGAGCGATTCGGCGTCGGAAGCGGGATCCGATTCGACGCCGGCGAGTGGACCGGCGCGTTGGGGGATTCGGTTACGGTCCTCCCGATAGTCGTCGGGCTGGCGGCGCTGACGCCCGTCTCGTTGGCGCACGCGCTGCTGTTCTTCGGCGTCTTTCAGGTCGTGTGGGGGCTCGTCTACGGGCTCCCCCTCTCGGTCGAGCCGATGAAGGCGCTGGCGGGGCTGGCGCTTGCGGGAACGCTCACCGCCGGCGAGTACGTCGCCGCCGGCCTCCTCGCGGGCGCCGTCCTCCTCTTGGCGGGGGCGACGGGGGCGCTCTCGCGGATACAGCGGTACGTCGGCGAACCGACGATCCGCGGGATCCAACTGGCGGTCGCGCTGCTGCTGGCGCGCGCGGGCCTCGACCTCGGCGCCGCCGACCCGACGCTGGCGCTCGGGGCCGCGGCGGTCGCGGGCGTCGTCGCGCTCGCGGGCTTCCGTCGGGGGGCGGCGCTCGCGGTGCTGGGCGTCGGGCTCGCGATCGCGCTCCTCGAGACCGGCATCCCCGCCCCCGCGGCTCCGGAGGTCGGGCTCTTCCCCGCCGCCGCACCGGCGTTCACGGCGAACGCGCTGTCGGGGACGGCGGCCCAACTCGCGATGACCGTCGGCAACGCCGCCGTCGCGACGAGCCTCCTGCTGTCGGACCTGTTCGACGCGGACGTCTCGGCGGACCGCCTCTCGGGGAGCATGGCCGCGATGTGCCTCTCGGCGGTGCCGCTCGGGGGGCTCCCGATGTGCCACGGCTCGGGCGGGCTCGCCGGCAAACACGCCTTCGGGGCCCGAACCGGCGGCGCCAACCTCGTGCTCGGCGGGCTCTACCTCGCGGCGGTCCCGTTCGCGGGCGTCGTCGCCGCCTTCCCGATGCCGGTGCTGGGCGTCGTGCTCGCGGTCGTGGCGGTCCACCTCGGCCGGCGCGCGGTCGACGTGGAGGGGCGCCGGGCGCTCGCGCTCGTCGTCGCCGTCGGCGTCGTCGGCCTCGCGTGGAACGTCGGCGCGGCGTTCCTGTTGGGCGTCGGCGTCGATGTCGCGCGCCGACGCCTCCCGGCGGCCTGAGCGGGACCGCCCGGCTTTTCACCCCGCGGCGCACCCGGTCGAACATGGAGACGTGGGCCGCGCTGTTCGAGCGGGCCGCGGCGCTCGACGCCGACGAGGCGGCGGTCCGGTCGGCGCTCGGCCGGCGGCGCGCGGAACGCACCGACGACGGCGACGACGAAGCGACCCCGGGAGCCGACGATGGCGACGGCGACGAGGCGGCCCGGGGAGTCGACGGCGACGCCGCCGCGCCCGACGACCCGGCGGACCCCTCGCCCGGGCGCGTCGTCGCCGACGCGGACGCGCTCGCGGCGGACCTGCTCGCGGGCGGGCACGCCCGTGAGGCGCTGGACGCCCTCCGGCGCCACTCGTGGACGGCGCTGGTCGCCAGCGACGCCCTACTGGACGACGCCGAGGCGGTGATCGCGACGCTCGCGGACGCCGACCTCGCGGCGGACTGGCGCGAGCGGGTCGAGGCGTGGCGCGAGCGGGTCGCCCAGCCGCCGGGCGATCACCCGGCGCTCGCGTCGGCGTACCGCGGCGGCGCGATGCACGTTCTCTCGCTCGACGACCGCCTCACCGCCGCGGGGACGGTCGCGGGATTGAACGAGCGCTTCCCGGTGAGCGTGCGCGAGCCGCGGGCGTTCGCGGCGCTGTTCGACGCCGCGTCGCTGTACCCGGAGGTCGAGGGGGGCGAGTACCCGGGGCCGGACCGAGATCCCCGCGAGTGAGGAGAGACCTGAATCCGTCGATACCGGCCCTGAGTCGGTGCTTCCCAGCAAACGAGACTCATCGCGAGGACTGATTATCAGCCGATACGAATTATAGCTCGCATGACAGTACTGACTGCCATCGACGGCGAGGAGGGAAGCGCGACGGTCGCCGCGAAAGGAGTCGAACTGGCGTCACGGCTCGGCGAGGACGCGGTCGTGACGCACGTCGTGTCCGCGAGGGAGCTCGACGACGCCGATCGCGTCGCGGAGTCGGTCGTGCGGGAGGCGGTCGACGACCCGGACGAGGTGACCCTCCGGGTCATCGAGGGGAACCCGGCCGAACGCGTCCTCAACGAGATCGAGGAACTGGAACCGGACTACGCCGTGCTCGGATCGAGCAAGCGGACGCCGGCCGGGAAGGTCGTCCTCGGAAGCGTGCTCCAACTGGTGATGCGCGGGTCGGACGTGCCGGTCGTGACGGTCCCGCGGGACACGGAGTGAGTCGCCGATCTCAGCCGTCCGCCTCGGGTGCGTCGACGCCGTCCGGCGGCGTGAGGTCGCGCCCGAACTCGTCGAAGGCGTCGAGGTCGTCGGGGAGATCGAACTCGATCTGTCGCTCGTCGGCGCGGTTGGTCAACTTGTCCTCGACCGGATCGGCGACGGACTCCCACCCCGGCTTCACGCGGATGCTGCGGGCGGGCGACCCGACCGCGATGTGGTGGTCCGGGACGTCGCCCTGCACGGTGGCCTTCGCGCCGACGACGGCGTTCTTGCCGACGCGGCAGCCCGCCGAGATCATCGAGTCGTAGGTGACGCGGGCGTCGTCGTCGACGACCGTGTGGAAGTTGGTGACAGCGGTCTGGTCGACGACGTCGTGGTCGTGGCTGTACACGTGCGCGGAATCGGAGATGGAGACGCGGTCGCCGATCGTGAGCTTCCCGCGGTCGTCGAGGTGGACGTCGTCGTGGACGACGGTGTTGTCGCCGATCTCGATGTTGTGGCCGTAGGTGAACGTGATCCCCTTGAACAGCCGGAGGTCGTCCCCGGCGTCGGCGAACAGGTGGTTCGCGAGCATCTGTCGGAAGCGGAGCGCGAACGCGATGTTGTCGGCCATCGGCGTCGCGTCGAACTGCCGCCACAGCCACTGGAGGTGTTTCGAACGCGTGTACCGGTCTTCGTCCTTCTCGGCGTAGTACTCCGACTCCAGCGTCGCGTTGCACGGGTCGTACCCTTGGAGCCGGACGCGCTCGGCGGGCGTCACGTCGCCGCCGGACTGCCACCGCTCGTAGGCGTCGCGGTCGCCGAACAGGTCCACGAGCGTGTCGCGAACCACCTCGCAGGTGTCCTCCTCGGACGACAGCCGATCGTCCACCTGCTCGATGAAGGCCGTGACCCCCTCGTCCGCCTCGTCGGGGAGGGACACGTGGCGCTTGGTCATACTGGTTCGATTCGCCGCGACGAGTCATAGGGGTTCGGATATGCGAAGTCGGCGCCAACCCGGAAGTGCGGGCCCCGCCGTCGCACACTCCGAAGCGACAGCGGTTAGGATCCGCCTTCCCTGCGACCGACAATGACCGATCTCGACGGTACGGTCGACGCCGCTTCGGGGGCCGACCCGGAGTCGGTCCGGTCGCGAACGCCGGCGTGGACCCGCGAACAGGCGGGCGATCTCGCCCGCGTCGACGACGCGGTGACGCCGGTGGTCTACCCGCCGGCGGAACCCGTCAGCGACGAGGTGTTCCTGTGGGACACCTGGCTGTTGCGCGAGCGCGACGGCTCCGTCGCCGACGTGGGCGGCTACCGCGTCGCCTTCGCGCTCACCGCCCCCCGCGATCTCCTCCCCGGCAAACGCCACGACGTGGCGACCGTCCGCTGTTTCTACTCCGCCGACGGCGAATCGTGGGCGTCCGCGGGCCCCGTCTTCGAGGGGAGCGACCCGCTCGGCTCGCGCCAGTGGGCCGGCTGCGCGCTGTGGGACCCCGACGGCGAGGGGCCGTCGGACCTGTACTGTTACTACACCGCCGCCGGCGAGGCCGGCGAGGACGAACTGAGCTACACCCAGCACCTCGCGCTCGCGACCGGCGGGACCCTGACGGTCGACGGCGGCGCCGAGGACCCCGGGGGGCTCAGCGTCGAGGGCACGTTCTCTCACGAGTCGCTCCTGCGTCCGGACGGCGTCCGCTACGAGACGGAGGCGCAGTCGCGCGGGATGATCTACACCTTCCGGGACCCGTGGTTCTTCGAGGACCCCGCGACCGGCGAGACGCACCTGCTGTTCGAGGCGAACGTCCCCGTCCCGGAGGGGAGCGACGCCTGCGGCGGCGACCCGGCACGGCAGGAGTTCAACGGCGCCGTCGGCATCGCCGACTCGCCGACGGGCGATCCGACCGAGTGGGAACTGCGCGACCCGCTGTTACACTCCACGTGCGTCAACCAGGAACTGGAGCGCCCGCACGTCGTCGTTCGCGACGGGCGCTACTACCTGTTCGTCTCCAGCCACGAACACACGTTCGCGCCGGATATCGAGGGCTTCGACGCGCTGTACGGCTTCGTCGCCGACGCGCTGCACGGCGAGTATCGACCGCTCAACGACACCGGCCTCGTGCTCACGAACCCCGGGAACGCGCCGTTCCAGACGTACTCGTGGCTCGCGTTCCCCCACGACGAGGAGCTGCTCGTCACCTCCTTCTTCAACTACTACGACCTCGAGGGCCGCACGCTGGATCAGATCGCCGAACTCCCGCCCGAAGAGCAGTTCCGTCGCTTCGGCGGCACGCTCTCGCCGACGGTCCGGATCGACCTCGACGGCGACCGAACCCGGGTGCTCGGGTCGCTCGCGCACGGCCACATCCCGCTCCCCAGCGAGGCGCTCCCCGACCTGCCCACGCGCGACGTGGACGCCGGTGGCGGCGGCTACGGCGCCTCGCGCTGATCACGGGCCGGCGGGGATCGGCCCTTCGTCCGTCTACCGCCCGGTCGACGTGGGCCACGTGCCGGCCATGGTCCACGCGTCGACCGCGATCTCCGCGTCGCCGCCGACCGCGAACGCCGACACGCGGTCGGCGTCCGCACGGGTCGGGTACACCCGAGTCGTGAGGCAGCGGCGCTCGTTCGCGAACAGCTCCAGCGTCGACCCGTCGACGAACGCCCGCAGCGACACGGCGTCGTCCGCGTCGCCATCCCCGGTTCCCGCCGACTCCACGTCGCCGACGGGCATCTCCCGCGGCGCCCGGTTCACGCGCTCGTCGCCGCCGCTGTCCGCGCGGTCGACGGTCACCGTCTCGCCGTCGTAGCGGATCACGGTCCGCTCGCTCGCCGCGGGCGACTCCAGCACCGAGAGGCCGACCGCGTCGGCGTCGCCGAGGCGGAGCGTGCAGTCGAACTCGAGGGCGCCGCCGCGGGCGTCGAACAGCTGCTCCTCCGAGTCGAGCGCGACCGTCTCGGACAACACGTGCTCCTCGCGGAGGGCGGTCAGCTCCGACGCGGGCCGCTGTCGCAGGCGGCCCTCCTCGTCGGTGTCGATCACCCGCGGGAGCGACATCGTGCCGGACCAGCCGGCGTTCCATTGGGCGCTCGCGTCGCGCGTCTCCGGGAGCCACCCCCACGTGAGGTATCGGTCGCCCGCCTCGTCCCACAGCGACTGCGGCGCGTAGAAGTCGCCGTGGTCGAGCAGTCCGGCCTCGCACACGTCGAAGTCGGGCGCGGCGGCGTCGCTCCCGGCGGGTGCCGCGGGGTCGCCGAGGTCGGTTTCGCCGAGGTAGTACGCCACGCGGTCGTCGTCGGAGACGTGTAGCAGGCGGGCGTCCTCGAACGTCAGCACCTCTGGGCACTCCCAAACGGGCGCGCCGCGGGGCCCCTCGCCCGCGTGGAACACGCCCACGTACTCCCACTCGTCGAGCGTCTCGCCGCGGTACAGCAGGGCGGCCCCGTCGCCCCCGTGGGTGTCGCCGCTCTCGGCGGCGGGATCCGGATCTCTCGCGTCGGCGTCGGTAGCGATGTCGGCGGCGACCCCGGAACCGATCAGGTGGTACCAGAGGCCGCGCTCGCGCCAGACGTTGTGATCGCGGAACTCGGCGGCCCAGTTCGCCGTCTCGTACACGTCCAGTCCCTCGGGCGCCGACTCGATCACGGGGTTGCCGGCGTGTCTCTCCCACGAGTCGAGTCCCGGGTCGTCGGCCGTCGCCAGACAGGGAAGCTGGTCGCGGCCGCGCCCGCCGGTGTACAGCAGCGTGGGGGTTCCGTCGGTGTCGATCACGGTACAGCCGGACCAGCAGCCGTCGCGGTCGGGGCCGTCGGGGTCCGGCGCGAGTGCGACGGGTCGGTCCTCCCAGTGAACGAGGTCGTCGCTGACGGCGTGGCCCCAGTGGATCGCGTTGTGGAACGGGCCGCCGGGGTTGTACTGGTAGAAGACGTGGTACTCGCCGTCGTACTCGATCAACCCGTTCGGGTCGTTGAGCCAGTTCGCCGGGGGAGAGAGGTGGTACGCCGGTCGGTGGTGGTCGTCCGCGAGGCGCTCGCGCAGCGCGGCGAAGCCCTCCGGTGTCGACGGCCGTCCGGTGAACGCCGGCAGCGTCCCTCGGCCGAGCGTCGCGAGCGCGTTCCGGAGCAGGCGCTCGCGCTCGTACCCGTGGCCGTCGTCGGGGCCGTCGAACCGGAGGGTGCCGCCGAGGCCGAGCACCGTGCCGCCCTCGGCGCCGTCGCCGGGACTCGCCCGACCCACGTCGCCACCGGCACCGCCGAAACCGCCGTCGTCGCCGACGCGCCACTCGATCACCGCCTTTTCGGGGTGGATGTCGTGGCCGCCGTGAGTCGCACAAGCGAGCACGTCGCCGTTCGCCGGCAGCAGGTCGTCGTAGCGGGCGTACGTCGCCTCCCCGCCCGGCCCCACGACGGGGATCCGCGGCGGGCCGTCGGCGTCCGGGTCGCCGAACCCCTCGAACAGCGGGTGGTCGCGGTGGATCTCCCGAACGCGGTAGCCCGCCACGTCGTCCGAGTGCGTCGCGCCGGTCGCGTCCGGCGCGACCGAGTCGATCCCGAGCGGCACGACCGCAGGAAGCGCCCGCGCGCCGAGGAGGAGTCCGCCGCCGGACTCGAGGTACGCGCGGATCGCGGGTCCCGCGTCGGCGACGGGGGCGTCGCAGTCGTCGAACGGGGCGTCGCGGTGCCACCACAGCGCGTCGAACCCGTCGAGGTCGACCGCCCCGGCTGCGACGGCCGCGATCGACACCGATTCGACCGACGCGGCGATCCCCTCGGCGACCGAGTGCGCGGACCCACGCTCCGCGCTGCGCTCGTCGGTCGCGAGCACCCCCACGTGAACCGGGACCGTGTCCATGGCTCGGCGGAACAACTCGCGAGCGAAAAAGCGTTCGCGTCGCGGTCGTCGCGTGTCGCCGGACCGTCCGCGGTCGTCGGAGTCGCCCTCGCGGTCGCCTCGGCGACGCCCGAGCGACGCGACAACCGCGTCGGATAAGTGCCGGCGGTGCCAAGCACGCGACATGCAGTACCGCGAACTCGGCAACTCGGGCGTCGAAGTGAGCGAGGTGGCCTTCGGCGCGTGGGTCGTCGGCACCGACTGGTGGGGCGACCGATCGGACGAGGACGCCGTCGACATGGTCCAGCACGCGCTGGATGAGGGCGTCACGTTCTTCGACACCGGCGACGTGTACGGGCACGGCCGCTCGGAGGAGCTCATCGGGGAGGCGCTCGGCGAGTATCGCGACGAGGTCACCGTCGGCACGAAGGTCGGCTACGACTTCTACAACAACGCACAGGCCGGCCACGGGGAGATACCCAAGGACCTCTCGCCGGAGTACCTCCGCAACGCCGTCGAGCAGAGCCTCGACCGCCTCGACATGGAGTACCTCGACGTGCTGTTCCTCCACAACGCGAACGTCGACGAGGTCACCGACGAGGTGTTGACTGAGCTGTACGCCATGCGCGAGGAGGGGCTGTACGACGCGCTCGGCTGGGCGCTCGGTCCCTCGATCGGCTGGCTCGCCGAGGGCGACCGCGCGGTCGAGCTCGACTTCGACGCGGTCCAGACCGTCTACAACCTCTTCGAGCAGACGCCCGGTCGTCACTTCCTCGAGACGATCCGCGAGGAGGGCGCCGACACGAGCCTCATCGCGCGCGTCCCGCACTCCTCGGGGCTGCTCAACAAGCAGGTCACCCCCGATACCGAACTCGGCAAGGGCGACCACCGCGCGCACCGACCGCAGGCGTGGTTCGACACGGGGTGGGAGAAGGTCGAGGCTATCGAGTTCCTCGAACGGGACGGCGAGCGGACGATGGGGCAGGCATCGATCCAGTACCTCCTCGACGACGAGGAGGTCGCGAGCGTCATCCCCACGTTCCGCTCGACCGCCGACATCGACGAGTGGGCCGCCGCGCCTGACACGCCCAGACTCAGCGACGAGGAGCGCAGACGTGTCGACGAGTTGTACGCCGAGAACTTCGGGATCGACCGCGACGACGGTATGAACCCGGAGGACTTCCGCACGTCCGTCGGCGGCGACGACCTCCGCGGCGCCGGCGTGCTCCCGCCGGAGCCGGCCGACTGAGGGCCGCGACGTGACTGACGAACGAACGCGGCAGTACGTCCGACGGCTCGCCCGTCTCGCCGGCGTCACCGCCGTCGTCCACGTCGTGCTCGCGTGGCTCGTCTACCGCGACGCCGCCGACCGCGATGTCTCCGGCGGGCGCTGGGCCGCGCTCACCCTGATCGGCGGCCTGTTCGGCCTCGCGGGATACCTCCGTCGCCGGTGAGCCACGCGCGACGGCCGTCCGCCGGCGGCTGTCCCTCGCCGCCCTCGCGCCGTTGACGACCCCCTCATTTCGGCTCGAAACCCGCAGACTGCGGGGTGGTGTCGCCGGACCCGTTCACCTTCACCCCGCTCTACTCGTCGACGACGACCTCGAACCGCGCGCCGCCGGCGTCGGCCTCGGTCACGCGGACGGACCAGCCGTGGGCGCCGGCGATCTCCCCGACGATCGCGAGGCCGAACCCGGTGCCGTCGTCGGCGGTCGTGTGCCCGCGCTCGAACACCGCCTCGCGCCGTTCCGGCGGGATCCCCGGACCGTCGTCGGCGACGTAGAACCCCGGCGGGCCGTCGGACCCGGCGGCGCCGTCGCCGCCGGCGTCGTACTCGCCGGCATCGTGGCCGACGGTGTCACACCCGCCGTCGAGACTCCCGACGGTGACGGCGACGTCGTCGGCGGCGTGATCGATGGCGTTGCGGAAGAGGTTCTCCAGCAGCTCCTGTAGCCGGGAGGCGTCGGCGTCGATGTGTCCGACGTCGTCGGCGACCGAGAGCGACCCGTCGCCGTCGACCGTCCGCCACACCTCCCTGACGGTCCGCTCCAGCGACACCGGCTCGGTGTCGCCCACGGTTCGCCCGGTGCGCGCGAGCGCGAGCAGGTCCCCGATGAGCGCGTCCATCCGCTCGTGGGCGGTCTCCATCCGATCGATGTGCGGGCTGTCGCAGTCGTCGCCGAGCAGTTCGAGGCGACCCTGTGCGACGTTGAGCGGGTTCCGAAGGTCGTGTGAGACGACGCTGGCGAACTCGTCGAGTCGCTCGTTCTGTCTGGCGAGGTCGCCCTCGCGTCGGCGGAGGAGCGCCTCCCGTTCGGCGCGGTCCAGCGCCGCTTCGACCGTGTCCGCGAACAGCCGCGTCAGCGCCACGTCGCTCTCGTCGAACCGACCGGGACGCTCGCTTCCGGCGAGGAACACGCCGTGGTCGCCGAGGGGAACGACCAACGTGCTGCGGATCGGCGGATCG
>Ga0207718_100819_pt1 | contig 21622 bp, 21 predicted proteins | sample A23M2SouthBayCA_FD_187749 | JGI IMG/M metagenome (GOLD analysis project Ga0207718, IMG submission 187749) | Aerobic enrichment media microbial communities from Eden Landing Ponds, California, USA - A23 M2 (SPAdes) | ecosystem: Environmental > Aquatic > Marine > Unclassified | place: Emeryville... | reverse complement strand
GCGACAGCATCTCTGGATCTTCGAGAACAGAGAAACTGCTTTCGAGACGCTGAACCGCCTCCACGAGACCGACGACGTCGACTGCCGGATCGCGAACGCGCCGTTCGATACGCCAGAAAACTACAGCCTCCAGGTCGGCAACCGCTACCTCGATCAGAGCCACACCGACGCCGACTACCACTGTCCCGGCATCGACCGGATCGACACGATCACCGGCTGGTACGGCCGCCACTACGACGACGCCGCTCGCGCCCACCTCGCAACACCACCTTCCACCCAATCCTAATACCACTCACTAATCTAACATACCGTTCCCAGACACCACAATCCTCTGTAATCCTCCCCACCTTACCCTTAATAATCGCGGAGATTTACGGAGGTTGCTCGAGGGGGTTTAGAACCAATTCAGTACCACGAGACTGCTGAATAGTCCTGAAACATCTCCGTAAACAACACTCACTCAAAGAAGAGCGAATTTACAGAGGTTTTGACAGATAATATCATATTCCAAATATGTGTTAAGGAATTTCGAAGGAAGATTCGGAGGACCCCCGATGAACTATGCATCCTAAGAGATGATACTCTTCTCCACAAGATTCACCTCCAGTAAAGCCCAGATCCGTCGGCTCAACTCTTTCATCGAGAGTCTCCGTACGCATTCAGTTCAAATACCAAGTGGCTGGTAAAGTTGGGTTTAGTGAATCGGCACCTCATATTTCGTTTCGAGGATCGTAATAGTCGTCAGTTAACTCAAGAGCACGTTCGATCGTGCGCTCGCCGTATAACTTGTCGTCATTCGGCCCGATGACCGCCCATTGTCGTCGATTACGACCCGACTTGCGAACCAGTCGGTCCATCCGTTCCCCATCGCCGCCAGTCCAGTACGCGAGCTGGCAGCAGAGTCCAAGATCAGCTTCCTCGTACGTCAAATAGCCTGCAGTACCACCCTCCCACAACCGACGGAAGATATGGCCAGCAGGACCGTGTCTTGCCCGTTCAAGGAGAGCGGTATCACTCAGACCCACCTCGACAACGGGTCCTGGTGGAAACCCTCCAAAAGATGCGATATCAACGTGTGAGAGTGTTTCAGCCGCCTCATCAGGTTCGTCAGTCGGCTCCCATGTTTTATATACCGCCCGTAGTGCCGCCGTCCGCTCAGCGATCGTCGACGGGGTTGACAACAGGCGATCGCCTGTGAGAGGTACAAAGAAATCAGCGTCATAGATACTGATCGATCCAGAAGTCCAATCGGGTGGCTTCCCTACAACGATGATGCGGACACTCTGGCCACCAACCCCGACCTCAGTGTATGAATCGAGCGTGTCAACTACTACTTGAGCCCAGTCATCAAGAGCACCTGTTTCGGGATCGCGGCATGAAGCAAGTTCAACGGACGTGAACGGACCCTCGTGCGTGGGATAGAATGCAATTCCATCGACATCAGCCTCAGGAGATGTCGCTGTAGCATACGCTTCGTCGAAGCCTCCCCACGTAGATGTATCATCAAAAGAGGCTCGTTCGTCTGTTGTCGGGTCGACTGCATGCAAAAAGGTGCCAGATTCCGTATCATCATCAGTATTATATTCTTTTTCAACAGCTCGCAAACAGACCCACCGATCCTTTTCAAGAAGCGCTGGTGGAACTGTTCCACGATCCGGCACACGTTCATCGATCATGGTTCCATCCTCTTCTGTGACGTCCACCGCGGTGCGCCTTTTTCAATCAGCGACAGAATCCGGTGTTGAGATAAACAATTGGAGGGCAGCATAATTGGATTACACTTCCGCATGGAACTTGTACCCTATGGGAGGTTCGATACACAACTAGCCAGAATCAAATATTGAGATTGACTTCTAAAATCGGTCCGCCACACTCAAGCGTTGAGTGATCGGATATATCGTCTAAGAGCCAGCGATATCGTGACCTCTGACTCGTTCGCGCCAGACGACGAAACTAAGTATGTGTAGACTCTACACATCAATTGATGGCCGAAGAGAAAACACGGGTCGATTTCAATGCCCCAACGTCCCTCGTCGAGCGCGCCGACAGCGTCGTCGAGATCCTCGATACCTCCCGGACCCGTCTTCTCATCGACGCTCTTGAGGACGAACTCAAAGCACTCGCAAACGACAAAGAGTTCCGCCGGCGGCTTAGCGACGCCTACTACGACGGTCGCGTCGACTTCGACACGGTCGACGCAATCCTCGGGCGCGAAGAAGCAATGCGAATGAAACTCCTCCGAGAGTCGATTGACCGGACACCCGCCATCCCCCAGCTTGAGGACGACCTCCCCAGCGACGAAGCGTTCTATGACGGCGAGGTTGCCGAATGGACGGACTCGAGTTCGTCTGAGTCGTCAGATGACGAGTCCCACGCGTGACGATGTCGGAGAAAGCGGTTGCTGTCGTTGATACCAACGTCCTGCTGAATCTCGCCACCTCCGTCGTCGACGGTCGTCCGAAAGCCCCTTCCGGTGCGGATCCACTCAAGGCACTGCTCACCGGGTACGATGTCCAGATCCCTGCGAGCGTGTTGGGAGAGCTCTCCGATGCGACTGGGAGCGAGGATCTCCTGGCTGCAGCTGCCGATCTCGTGCTTCAGGCAGCACACCATCTAACGACACACGACATCGACGCACAGATCGACGAACCGCTCGACTATGGGCTTGATCGTGGGGAATCCGAATGCATCTGGCTGGCGAACGAATTGAAGGCGGATCTCTTCATCACGGACGAGTTCAATACAACCAACTACCTGTTCGTCAACCTCGCGCTCGACGATCGGAATATACTCTTCACGACACCGCACATCCTCTGCACGTTCGCGACGCACGAGATTCTGCCTGTAGAATTCGTTGAAGCCGCACTCACCTACTACGTCGAAACCAAAGGCTGGGATACACACTATGTGTCCCAACTACGGAAACAGTATCTGAAAGAGTGACTCCCTCGTGGGGAATGGATGGATAGTTCTCCTGTCGTCATCCCATAGAGTGCCCACTTTCCGACTTTGTTAATGGAGTCGGAAACTCAAAGTGGTTGGCGGGAGTTCTCACGGGTGACTGTATATAAACCGATGTCCACCGATACGAATTCGGAAACTCAGCCGAACGAGCAGGCCGATGTCTGGCTCACGCCCGACCAGGTCAACGCAATGCGTGATGTCGCGATCGATACCGGGGCTAAGTACCTCCGGCAACGCAACGAGGCTATCATTACGCTGCTCGCGGACACCGGACTCCGCAACGAGGAGCTCACGCAGCTGACGGTCGAAATGTACCTGCGTGACCAAGGAGAACTCTATCTCCCGAAAGAGATCCAGAAATCGAGTCACAACGGCCGCTCAGATTGGCCACGATCCCACCACCTCGAGCTCGACATCGACGAGACGTTGGGCACACAGCGCTCCTTGAACAGTTACCTCGACAACCGGTGGAAGGAGAGTCCCTATCTGTTCCCGAGCCGCCAGAAAGAGCAGATCACGACGCGGTCAGTTCGGAATCTCGTCAAACGGGCTGCGGTCGAAGCCGACGTCCGTCCCTACAAATACGAGGATGGGGACTTCGGCCGTGGGGATCCAGAGGACGTCCATCCTCACGTCCTGCGCCATAGTCTCGCCTATCGACTCTTGCACGAGCGCGATAACGATCGGTTCGACATCTACTTTGTCCGGAATCGGTTGCGCCACGCCTCTCTCCAGACGACGCTCCGAGAGTACGATCACTTCCGCACGATCTAAGCCAGATACCTCAGGAAGTGTACGGAGAATCCTCTGACTGTCCCGTTTTACCCCATATAGAGATTCCTAAAGCAAATGCTAAAGGATATCATATAGAGACAAAGAAGGCTGATTGGCTAGAATCGGGGGTAAGAAGACATCGTCAGGACTCAGAAGTGCAATCACAGGTAGCAGTCGATATAGCGTATATCGATATATGATTAGCAGCTACGGGGACGTTGAGACTACAGTCAGCCCGTCAATGAAGAATCGAACAGGCGATGATGGTCGTCAAGCCACTCGATCTCGTGGTACGTCACGTCATTCTGAATGTCGTATTCAAGCGGAAGTGGATCCGAACGATGGGTCGTGAACGTGAGGTTGATTTCGACACAGGGACCATGCTCTGAGACGCACTCGAAGCCATCGTCAACGGGGTATACAACGCTAAACCAGCGAATCTGGAACCCAAAGCGGTCACACACATCTCTGACGACTGCAGCATCGCAATAGGGAGTGTGGACCCACAGTTCCCCGCCAGCGTACGCCTGATCTTTGACGCACCAGACTGCATCAAGCGAGCGGAGAAACTCCGCAGCGCGATTGTAGTGCGCTTCAGTCAGGCGGTCCCACCAGTGGTACTCCTCGACGTCGTCAACGAGGAGCTGGAGGCAATCATCACACACATCATACGCCCGTTCACCGAGGGAGATTTCGTGGAGTTTGTCGGACTGGATGGTATCACACGCATCACACAGCGAGGAAGCACCACTGCACTCGCATCCGGAGGATGATCGCTGTTCGGTGTGGTTGGAACATCCGCTGTTTGCACTCCCTAGCTTCTGAGATTCGTTTGAGTCGGTATTCTCAGTCATTGGTATCTAACCGAAAACCGTCAGTCACGCCGTGTGACTGGGCTCCCGGCTAGAACCGGACAGGCGATCGGCCACTCATCTATCGGCACAGAGAGCAGATTGGTGTAAATAGTTTCTGTGGATCTAACCGAGAACACCGGCCAGCGTCCGGATATCGACGACAGCCGATGCTAGGCCAATGAACGCCGTGTGCAACCGCATCTCAAAGTGTGACTACCGTGCCTGTGGGTAACACACCCTGGCTAATTTTAATACAATTGCCACGATATTCCAGGCTGACGTCCGATACACCCCTCAAACTGGGAGCGTTCAACACGATGATCATCACTCGCCTCACCCCGCGGCGTGCTCGTTCTCGCTTAGCCGCGGGTCCCGTGTTCGGCGAGTGCCTACAAGATCAGCGTGCGAAGAGACCGGGCGCAAACCGCCGGATCCACGTCGACTTCGAATACGAGAGTTCGACGCAATCCGGCAACGGCCGGACACTCTCACCCGCATAACTCGGCCCCCATACGGACTACCCGTCAGGGGTCGGGGAACACGGGATTGCCGCCTGCTTGTGCCCAGTACTCGCTCAGGACACAGCCTGAAGCGAGTGCGGGGGGCCAGGCTCGCGGCTGATTGGTTTCCGTTCGTTCCGATACAGGAGCGAGCGGACTCCGTCCGCGCTGAGCGTACGGAAGTCGGTAGCCAACAGCCCCGCAGCGAGAGCTGCGGCTACGTCGAGCCCCGGAGTCTCCGCTGGCGAGGGACGTCGGACTTTGAATCCGGAGGTCGCCGGTTCGATTCCGGCCGGGGCGACATGCCGACGTGGTGTAATCCGGCGAGCATACGACCCTGTCACGGCCGTGATCCGGGTTCAAATCCCGGCGTCGGCGTGGATGCGTGGCGTGGCCACGTGGGGATACCCATCGAGGTAGGCAGCCCGTTGGTGCGATCAGCTGGATCGTTCCTACGATGCTGGGCCCAGCAGGGTCTGCAACCTACATGAGCCGGTGTGGTATTCCCGGGAGCACCCGAAGTACGCCCCCGCGATGAGACGCGCAACCACGACTACTCGGTCGCGGTTGCGCAGTTGGAAAGTCGTACAGATAGATAATCACTGCCGAACGCTCGGCAGTTCAGTAAGCCGATGGTCCAGCGGACGACGATCTGTGTCTTGGGCGCACAGGACCGAGGTTCGAATCCTCGTCGGCTCACTGTGCCGCGACTGGGTATTGGGGAACCCAGCGGCCTGCTATGCCGTGGCCGTCTGCTATCGGTCTCCCGGTTCGAATCCGGGTCGCGGCGTCATGACAACGAATGTCTGCCCTGCCTGCGAGGAGGAAGCGTTCCGTCACGTCCCGCTCGGTGAGACAACATCCATCGACACGATTGGAAGCGTGAGAATCTGCGTCACCGAGGACGGCGCGTACTTCCACGGAACGAGGTAACCGCATCCCTCCCTGCCGTGACTGGGTGCTGATGAGCGCATTCGCCTCGGTAGTGAGGGTCAGAAGATGAGCGATGTACGTCTTCCGGCGTCCCGGTGAGCAACGCGAGGCGGGCTCGTCGGAGCAAGCTCCGACAGTGATGGTGAGACATGCGGATAGGCGACTGCGCTCGGTTTGAAACCGAGAGCCGCGAGGCTTCGGAGTTCGACTCTCCGTCTCACCGTTGGCGGGATTTTCCTAGTTTGGTCAAGGGACTGCGCTGGAACCGCAACGTCCGCGAGGACACGAGTGTTCAAATCACTCTCCCGCCGCTGCGTGCCGAAGTGATTCGCAGAGTCGTTGGCGATTTTCGAGTTGCGCCGCCATGCCAGAGTGGTCAAACGGGCACGGTTGAGAGCCGTGTGGTTAGTCCTTCCCAGGTTCGAATCCTGGTGGCGGCATCCGGCCATCGTGCCGGTAGACAATTCTCGCTTCGACGTTCCGTCGCCGTACTCAAGTGGTCAACGAGAAGCGGTTCAGACCCGCTGGCGTAGGTCCTTCCGAGGTTCGAATCCGGGTCGCGGCGACAATTCTCCCTGTGGTCTAGCGGCGACGATGCCTCCCTGTAGAGGAGGAGACGCACGTTCGAGTCGTGCCGGGGAGACTGCGGGACGGTGGAAGAGCCTGGCATTCACACACTCTCGCCGAGTTTTCACCGGAGACCCGGTGCGACGGTGAGAGTTCCTTCGTCTCACTTGTAACGAGAACACGCAGGTTCGAATCCTGCCCGTCCCACTGGCCGATGACCCTTCTAGGGAGAGGCCACCCCGCTCCAGTGGAGTAGCGGCCAAACTCACGGCCCTCTCACGGCCGAACCCCCGGTTCGAATCCGGGCTGGAGCATTCTCCAACAGTCCGAGACCTCTCACTTCCAGCCGACGAGACTGAGGGACGGACAGCTGTGGAGAAATGAGAGATGCCCATGAGTGAGTTCCGAATTGTGGTGCTGCGGGATAGGGTAATGGCAGTCCACTGGGCTCATATCCCCGAGGTCCAGGTTCGACTCCTGGTCCCGCAATGGAGGCCAACAATGGGACTATTCGATACAGTCGAACTCTACGACGACGTCCACCTACCGGAGTACCCCGAAGGGATTACTCCTGCCGAGGACGTCGACTGGCAGACGAAAGGGATCGATCGACCAAGCATGACGACATTTCGGATTACGGCGGACGGTCGGCTCCTCGAAGAGGAGTGGTACACCGAAGCGGTCCCGCCGGAAGACCGGCCATACGCGAGCCGTGATGACGTCGACGAGGAAGATCTCCTCTACATGGCCGGCTGTCGGAACCGAGTCCATGACGGCTGGACCGAACGAGACGACTACCACGGCCGCTTCGAGCTCACACACTCCTTCGAGAATCTCGATACACTCGTCACCTATCAAGTGACGTTCACGCACGGGCAACTCGAGGGCTTCGAACGCCTGCGATAATCCGTGCATGTCCGCCGCACCTCAGCGCTTGATTTCGTCCCTACAGCGCTCCCGGGGTCTCCGTTGGCGAGAGACGCCAGTTTTTCAAACTGGAGGCCGGGGGTTCGATTCCCCTCGGGAGCACTCGGGGGGCTGGCCCTGACAGAGTTTTCCGTGTCTGACATAGCGGGCAGCCACGGATCCGTGACGCTGTCACGGTCGGCTTTCCCCAAGCGTGTGGTCGTCGAGGTGGTGCGTTTCTTCGCCCGCAAAGCACACCAACGGGAGTCATAGCCCGTCGCACCACTGGTTGTCCGGCCGCACGTGGCGACCGTCGAGTCGGAGCGTTGCTTCGCTAGGAACTCGCAGGTTCAAATCCTGTCGGTGGCCCAGTCCATCGAGAACATCCCGGACAAAGAGCGTACGAGAGGACGCTCGACACCGGTCCCGCTCCGACAGTTTTCCGGTCGCCGTGTCGCCAGTGGCCGTCGATCTGGAGCGCTACGTCGATGGCACGCTACGGGTTCGAATCCCGTCATTCGCTCCAGGAATTGTCCGGCCACTCGTGTTCCCGTAGCTCAGTCAGGACAGAGCACCGGCCTTCGAAGCCGGGTGTCGCACGTTCGAATCGTGCCGGGAACGTCCAGCCGAGCGAAGTGAGGCTGGTAAGGGAAGTTTCTCTCCCGATACTTGCTGCTCACAGATCGTGTGGGCAGGAGCGATCGGAGTCGCCTGTTGCGGCTCCGGGTGATAGGATGGAATTCAACACGCCAAAGCAAACGGTCGCGGAGGCAACGCGGACCACCAACTACGAAGGTGGAGAAGCGTTCGAGCCTGCCGACCCTCGACTCGCATTGTACAAGCGCACGATCAATCAGCTGCTGGAGGGCTCGTTCTACGAGTCCGATGACGAGCAGCTGGCTGCTGTCGTTCATCAGTTCGATGCCGCCGCAAACGAAGACCCGGAGTTCGTCCTGAAGCTCGCGGCCTATGCGCGGCAGGAACTGTACCTGCGAGACATCCCACAAGTACTGCTCGTGCTGGCAGCCAACGACGACCGGTTCAAGGACGACTCCCCCGAGTCGCTCATCCGCGACTGGGCGCCGGCGATCATCCAGCGGATGGACGAGACAGCCACCGCGCTCGCGGTCCACGATCAGCTGTTCGGCGGGACTGCACCCTGGCCGCTTCGACGCGGGATCGAGGACGCGCTGGTGGAGATGGCCGACGCCTACACGCTGGGCAAGTACGAGCTATCACGGCGCGAGGTGACGCTGCACGACGTCTTCAACCGCGTTCACCCCACGCCCGTCGACGCCGAGCAGGAAGCGCTCTTCGAGCGGTTCATGCGTGGCGGCCTCGACGACTATCCCGACGTCGACCCGTTGCCGTCGCCCAACACCTGGGAGACGGTCATCTCTGACCGCGGCAACACCCAAGACGCCTGGGAACTGCTCATCGAGGACGACGAGTACACGCTGCCCATCTTCGCGTCGATCCGCAACCTCCGGAATATGCTCGAAGCCGGCGTTCCGGAGGACACTGTCGTGAATCACCTCGACCTAGAGGCCGTCCGGCACGCGCCGCTGTACCCGTTCCGGTACTACCAGGCCTACACCGCGCTACAAGACGCGGATGTCCAGGCACCGACGGTCGAGCAGTGGCTCGAAGACGCAATCGATGTCGCAGTCGAGACGGTGCCTGGCGGATTCGGCGATACCTTTGTCGCGGTCGACCTGTCGGGATCGATGGATCATCCGCTGTCCGCGAACAGCACGCTCCGACTGAAGGAGATCGGTGCGTTGTTCGGTGCGATCCTGGCCGACCAGGGTGCTGACGTCGGTGGGTTCGGCGACGACTTCCAGACCGTTCCGATGCACGTCGATACGCCAGTACTGCAGCGCCAAGCGGCGGTGTTGGCGATCGACGAGGACGTCGGGAACTCGACGAACGGCTGGAAGACAATCGATTACCTCCGCGAGCGAGGTGAGCCCGTCGAACGCATCGTCGTCTTCACCGATATGCAGATCTGGGACAACACGCCGTTCACGGCCCGCGATTCCCAGACGGTCAAGGACGCGTTCGATGCGTATCGGGACGAGGTGTCTGTGGACACCGCGCTGTATCTCGTCGATCTCGCGGCCTACGGCGACCTGGTGACGCCAGAAGGCTACGAGAACGTCTACAACATCTCGGGATGGTCGGAGAACGTCCTCTCGTTCATCGACCACGCCGAGAACCCCAAGCAGATCATCGATGAGATCGAGGCGTTCGAGCCGACCTAGCCCAGTCTGTATCTTTTCTTTGAGGATGCGCGAGTGGTGGAGTTCGGAAACACGCGGTCGTGCAACGACCGAGACGGGCGTTCGAATCGTCCCTCGCGCACTCGGAGCACAGCTCGTGGACCAATCAGCCCGTGAGGTGCTCCTCTACGGAGATGATAGAATGGCTGTAACCAATACCAACGACTCAGCTTCGACGACAACTGCTGTCGTGATGATCCGCGTTCCCTGCGGCGCAGACGGTGATCTCGTCACCGATGCCGAGGAGCGCCTCTCACGGGTGGAAGACGTGAATGCGGTCACGATTGACGAGCTCCACAGTATCGATCCGAAGCTTTCGGCCACGGTCATCACGGTCGAAATCACGCTTCACTGGACGGCGACGATGACGGATGAAGAGATCAGCGACCGACTTGCCGAAGTCTCCGGCCTGGAGACAATCCAGTGGGCCAAATGAGTCCGTCGGCAGAGTCCCTGCTCAACTTCTAGCCTGTGTTTAGTAGGGATTATAACAAGCTATAGGAATCCATATAGGTAGACCTAAGGGCCAATTATGGCTCAATTTTGTAAACTAATATCCTGTATCACTTATAAGTGTACAGTGAATATTGTTTCATAATGATCTCGAAGGGCGAGCTCACGATCGTCGACGCACTCATCACGGGCCGTGAAGCGACTCCTGAAGAGCTCGCAACAGACACTGGGTATACACGCGACCACATCTACCACCTCCTCGACGAGCTGATCGACGCCGGGCTCCTTCATGAAACGCGCCGACATCACAACCAGCGAGTGGTCCAGATCACAGAGCACCCCGTTATCGAGCAATATCGGAAGCTCACGGCGGAATTCAGTCACGTCGACTGGCCGGAGCTACTCACCCCCGCGACGATGCGCGTCTGTTGGTATCTCGATGAACCACGCCGTATCACATCGATTGCGGACCGGTTGGAGATCTCTCGACAAGGCGTCCACAAGGCGTTATCGCCGCTGAAGAACCAAGCAATGTTGTCCCCAAGTGGTCCGGAATACGCACTCAGCGATAGCATTCAACCGCTATTGGAATTCATCCAAGCAGTCGTAGTTCACGATCACCTGAATCGCGCTCGAAACCTCGCTCCCAGCACCACGGTCGAATGGTGTGACCCTCACCGAGCGCTCATTCGTGTCCAGGAACGGGACGATACAGAGTCACTCTACGCGACCGAAGAGTGGGAAGTAACCGGCCTAGCCCGGTTCGAGCAGTTCGGGTTACAGTTCTTCCTCGCCGGAGAGCCCGCGTTCTGGTATGCCCCAGAAGAGACGCTGACGCCGGCCGAGATCGTCTGCCATACCCTTGTCCTCGACAGCGGATCGCGACGAGTGAGTTACTCCCTCCTACTGATCGAAGCAGAAGCAATCACCCAAGAGGAGCTTATGGACGTCGCAACGTGGTACGGGTTAGCGGATACTATCTCAGAGATGTATCGGTACTTAGCCGGCGAAAACGAGCCAGCAGCGGAAGATGGAGTTCATTTGCCGCGTCGAACGGAGTACGAAGCACTCAAAGAGCAATACAGAGTGGCTTAGTGACCATCTTAGTGGGAAAGCTGGAACTATCCTATAGGAATAGCTATTGCTAAAGCTATAGCAGAATCTACAGACCTTTTGTCGCCTGTTTCCGGGCCGCTTCGCGAACCGCTTCGAACTCCTTGGGAGCGGCTTCCTGGAATCCAAGGCGGAGGGCAAGGCGGAGGATTTCACTCCGGTCAACGTCACCCTCCTCGATGTCTAGCTGGCGCTGAAGCGCGTGGCCGACTTCCTCCAAGCGGTCAGGATTCTCTTCAAGTGCGCGAATAAACGCCGCAAGAGGCCCATCCCACACGCTGATGGTCTTCTGTTTGTCGCCGGCGTCGATGGCCTCCAACTCATCGAGGATGTCCTCGACGAGATCACGCTTCGCGTCTTCGGCAGCCGCCTCTTCGATTCGGTCACCATGGGACGTCTGTTCGCGAAGGGCCGCGAGATCGTCGTCGTCCTCAGCCATGGTGTTCACCTCCGAGCCGTTCGACAAGCGTTTCAGCAGCGGCAAGATACGCCTCACGGGCCCGGCGTGCTGTCGTCGACGGCTCTTCGAGCGCAAACGCAGTCTGACCGCGGTCCGCAGCGTTGCGAATGTCCTGTGAATACGGGACGTAGTCGGGCGCGATAGCGTCCGGATACTCCGACTCAAACGCGTCCAAATACTCCTCGGCAAGCTTCGTACGGGTATCGACCTTGTTCGGGAGTACGAGCGCGAGCTCGATGTCGACGGCAAAATTGTCGGCGATCTTCCCGAGGTCGCGACGTAGGGCATCAGCCTGCTCGGCCTCGAACGGCCCCATCTCGACGGGTGTGATGACGTGACGCGCCGCCCATAGTCCGTTGTAGGCCACGTTGTTCGTCATCCCCGGGAGGTCGACCAGGACGACGTCATAGCCGAGCGGGTCGACGTACTCGTCAAGAAACTGTTCGAGACGACTGTAGCGCTCACGCGCATCGTCGATGTTTCCGAGTTCGGCGTCAAGCGTGTCGAGTCCAGGATGTGCCGGAATCAGATCGGGTCCTTCGTCAGTGGAAACAACGAGATCAGCCAGAGTATCGTCGCCCAGCTTTTCGGCGATCGTTCCCCACGCGTCGTCGAAGACTGTGCTGATGTTCGGCCACGCCTCGTCGGCCTCGATCCGCGCCTGGTACTCGCCCCAGACGCCGAAATGCTTCGCGAGATCGCCCTGCTTCCCAGCGAGATCAATAAGCAGGACCTCGTGACCTAGCTCCTCGAGGGCGATGCCGAGGTGGGCGACGGTCGTCGTCTTCCCGGTGCCGCCTTTGTCGAGGAACGCGGCGGCGCGCAGTGTATCGCTCATCGTAGTACGCCTATAGTGTCTCCTATAGAGAAGCCTGTAGTCTTAAAACCACGTCAGACATCGGTCCTACTCGTACTATAGGATTACCTATAGACAATATGAAACAGTTCTTGCGCAGCTCAGTGGAACGGGAGCGTCTCCTTACTCACCGGCTGCGTTCAGCGCACTGTTCAGCTCGAAAAGCTCCTGAACGGCATCGCTCTTGGCGACTTGATACCGGCGGGGTGACGAGTTCGCTACTTCCTCAACGATCTCGGTTTCTACCAGAAGGTCGATGTACTTGCTCACAGTCTGCCGAGTAACGCCAGCATGATCCGCGAGCTCCGTCTTGGTGAACTCTCGGCCCGGGGGGAGCGTGAGAATGGCGTCGATGAGGATTGGGACACTCTCGTGCTGAAAGAGATACAAGACGCCGCTCGGATTTTCCAGGCGGGCTTCCTTGGTGTCCTTCTCCGCTGCTGGATGCTTCTGAGGTGACTCGCTCATACTGCTGGTTTACCGGTGATACCACATAACTGTTGCCCCAGGCGTTAATGCGCATTAACACACTCTTATCAAAGAGGCATAGAAAGAGGGGGATATGCGTAAGCCGTCGGTGAAATGTGCGCTCCTCGCAGCTATGATAGCCGAGCATCGGTGGGGCTCGCCTATCGTTGAAGAGAACCTCCTCTCGATTGCTGCCATCGAGACGAGTGACTACCCCACCGCCAGCGACGTCTTCGACGAGCTACGTTCCAAGCCCTACATCACGAACCGAGGGAATCGGGGAATCGAACTCGACAACAGCGAGTTCGGTCACCTGGCCGATGTCCTCTACCACGAGTGCGAGTGGGAACCGTTTGAGATCAAAAGCCGTCTGAAACACTACGAGGGTTGGGAAACCCACGACTGGGCGTGACCGTGTTCAGTCACTCTCGAGAGTGGCAACGATATCGGAGAGATCGAAGAGCCGGAGGTCATCACGCTCGTCTGCAGCTTCCTCAACGGAGCGTTTGAAGCCAGAACGGCTGAACAAGGCGAATTCATATGTCGGCTCACCACCTCCAGTGGGTGTCCAGTCGATGTGCTCCACGTCGTCTTCGAGGTTCGAAAGCACATCATAGCCAATGGGAGTGTTGGTGAACTTCGCTTCGCCAACGATCAGCGTTGACCCGTCAGTTGGGGCGACGCCATCTATCTCCCGTCCCTTGTACCACCACTGGCGTGGCACCTGTGTGAGCTGATAGTCTGTATAGAGCGCCGGCACCGCCTGGTGACAGAGCGATTCGAATGTTTCGCTGACGAAGTCGGGCAATTCCGGTTCGATGAGATCCGCGTAGGCGTTCTCGCCGTACAGTTCGTACTGGCCTCCCCGGCCGTAGAGATACCGGAAGTAAAACCGGAACACTGGATCCTGAATCTTGTATCGCGTCCGCTTGCTGCGCGCCGGGTCGGCGAGTGCTGGATGGTGTTTCTCGATGATCTGGAGGGTTTCCAGCCGGTCGAAGTAGTACGACGTGTTGGTGCTCTCGATGCCGGCCCCCTGGGCGATCTCGTTTCGACTGCGGTTCCCGCTGGCCATCGATTCCAGAACCGAAAAATACGTGTTCACCTCGTTGAGCTCCATCTGGAGGACGGTTTCAGGCTCGTCGTGGAGTGGGCCATCCGGGTCGCACAGCAGCCGCGTGATGTTCTCTCCGAGGGTCTGTGATGGATCGAGTGGGCTGAGATATCGAGGTGTGCCGCCGAAGACGCCATAGACGAACACCCGCTCTTCGGGATCGTACGTCGGCACGAACTCTTGGATGGAGCGAAACGGGAGCTGGGCGAGTTCGAGACGGCCATTCGGTGTCTGAGATACCCGGCCGTAGAGTGGCGCACCGCCATCGAGGACATGGGTATGAATCATACCGATCGCAGAGCCTGTGAGTACGAGCGTTGCCTGACTCTCGTCGACAGCTGTATCCCACAGGTGTTGAATGACCGACGGAAGCCCCTCGTTCGAGTCGATGAGGTACGGGAATTCGTCGATAACGATGATGGCGTCTCTGTCGGTGAGATACGTCAAGAGCGGTTCCCATTCCTCTTTGACGGCCGTGATGTCTGGATAGGTCGTCGCTGCTGCTTCGACGAATCGCCTGAGCTGTGTCGTCGCTGTTCCTTGGACTGCCTGATAGTACACGGCATCGTCGCGGTCGGCAATCGATTGGCGGACGAGTTCGCTCTTGCCGATCTGGCGGCGCCCATAGATAATGGCGAGTTCTGCAGCGTCACTCTCGTAGAGGGCCTGTAACCGATCGAGTTCATCGAGACGATTGACGAACTGGTCCATATTCCCAGTCGTGGTGGGGAGAACATACGTGTTTCGAAGTTAGAGTTAGAACTATAATAGTCTGTACGATAATATTCTGAGCTCTAAGTTAGAGCGAAGACAATCGTCGATCACCCCCTCACAGACAGAGAATTATTATGCAGATTCCTCGTTCATTTACCTATGGACACCGGGGACGCGGATCCATTCGCAGAGCAACAGCGGTTATATGAGCTGCTCTCGCAGGATACCCGACAGCTCATCGTCCAAGAACTCCTCGGTCATCCTACCCACCTTATGTCCCTCGCGGAGCTCGAGTACATGACTGGAAAGAACCGTGTGACAATCACGAACCATCTCGACACGCTACGCGAAGAAGACATCATCGCACGGTACATATTCGAGCCGAACAAGGAAACTCGGGGACTTCCAGCGCAGTTCTATGGGTTCACGGAGCGTGGTGTCGAGATCCTTCACGACTACAAATACCTCCGAGGGGTCCCGGTAGCTCGAGCGCTCTATGAGAACACCCGAAAAACGGAGAAGATCCAGCGCCACGAAGCGGCGCCACGTCCGGACCTGCCGCCGGTTGTTGCGGCGGCACTCGAGTTTGACGAACCAGATCTCGACGGCGTCGACGTCGGTACGGGTCGATAACCTGTCGCCAATATAACGCGCTATCGGGGGTAGAATTCCTAACTGATACCCTATAGGTCCCAATATAGGATTATCTATAGGGAAAGCTGTACAGACGAATTGACTGAAGAGAACCCTTCAAACGAGTAGAACCGAGGGCGTTCGTTACCAGATCGTCGTCGTAGGACGAAACGAACAGGGAGAGCACAGTAGCCAAGGCCAGGGGCTGACTCGTTTCTCGGCTTACTCGGTTGCGTGTCCCGGACGTGGCGCTTGTGCATACTTATCGATCTCGGGCGTGGTGTCCAGCCGTGTATACATATCCTGTAACGTCGCTTCGGCTCGCAAGAGGCCCGCCTCCGACAGCAACGCTCGTCCCTCCTCAGTAAGTCCAAAGAAGCGCCAAGGAAGATCGCGCTGTCGACTGTCGTCGGGAAGCACACGCTCTTCGACGATACCCTCCTCGATCAAGATCTCGAGATGTTCGCGGATCGTACTCTGGCTCTTGCTGGGGTTCACGTAGCTGAGTTCCTTCAGTGAGGGAAGCTGCTTCGGATGGGACAGGATATTCTGAATCAAAACGAAGCGGGTCTCCTGAGTGACGGTGTTGAGACGCTGGCGCTGAGTTTCAACGGTGCTGTCTAGATCGGAGATCGTCCGTGGCGTATCCGAGTTCGAGGAATCAGATGGCATGGTAGGCGTTCGTAGTCATAGGCCGACTGTTGATTCACGCGGAGCTATGACTGTCTGGATATTAACTACTTTGGCGAGCACCGAATTGGTATAAACCAAGCCAAACGGAGACGATCACTCCGTGACCGCTCCTTTGTACTCCCAGTCGAGACTGTCCCCTTGTCGGCGGACGATGTACTTGTAGGGGCCATGGAGCTCGCCGGATTGGCACTTACAGTTGTCTTTGCCACAGCTGACTTTCTTGATCACCACGGTCCCACCACCCGATTCTTCGACAGCTTCAATCGACTCACCCTCGCCGGCGTCGATATCCTCAGCGGCGACATCTTGGCGGTATTCGAGGAGATCGTCGATCCAGTCCTGAAGAGCACGCAAATCCGTGTCGTCCTGCTTCGGGACGCCTTCAGCGAGATATTTCGGCAGCCCCTCTGGAGCTGGTGGCCGTGTCGGCATTGTCTTACCAAACACTAAGCCCCGTTAAGAAATAAATGTTTGGCAAGATTCGTAGACACCCCCTCCAGCGCTTCCGAAGTAAACACCGTTGAGGTCAACGCTATCGTGAGATTATCGCGAGTTTAGTAGCAGCGGAAGAGATGGATCCATTGTCTGAGCTACCCCTCCGTCGGTTCCGGAGCTAATGGTTGTGACGCTGATCCAGTCATTCCGAAGGCTGATAAGACGTACACAGTGACGGCTGTCGTCCAGGAAGTCGCTGACCACGATGAAGACACACTCGCCCTGCCAAGCAGTATGAACTGACACGGAGCTGAGAGACGTTCGAGGGAAGAAGCCGCAGGAGAAGTCGGAGAAGATAGAGTCCATGAACCCTCCACCGTTTCCGAAGCTTTTGCTGACGGCCAGGAACGCGAACCCTCACTCCACCATTTCCGAAGCTATCCACGTGAGAAGGAAGGGGGCCACGACAGAGACGGCATAGATTGCCGAGAAGACGATCCGTTCCACGTGTTCTGTCCTTCCACTCAAAACATATTCTTTTTCCTAGAATGTTGCTTTTGCGGTATTGCGGTTACTGTTTCACGGTAAGTATATTAGTTCTTTTGTCTTGTAGAGTGTCTTTGCTGGATGGTGGCCCCGTGTTGTTTCCGTAGCTTCGGAAACAGTGGAGTGAGAGGGTATTATAAAGAAACGGGGCTTCGGAACCGGTGGTGTGGATATCTCTTTTAAACAACCGAGCTTCGGACGCTCCGGAAACTAAGGAAGCGGTGGTTTTATCATATCGTCCCGTGTGGCGGTCTATCATGGGGATGTTCCAACGAGACCGTCAGGTGTTCGCTGATGCCGAACCACTTGACGACTCCTATGAGCCCGAGGATATCCGGGAACGGGACGAGGAACTCGAAAAATATCAACGAGCCCTCCAGCCGATCATCGATAACCGCCCGACGTCGAACATCTTTCTGTACGGCAAGACGGGAACGGGAAAGACCGTCGCGACGAAGTTTATGCTGTCCCATCTTGAGAACGACGCGGCCGAGTACGACGACGTCGATCTCTCGACCGTCTGGGTCAGCTGCGAGAACCTCTCCTCGTCCTACCAGGTCGCCGTCGCCCTCGTCAACGAACTTCGCGAAAGCCAGGACAAAGACCGCATCAGTACCACCGGCTACTCTCAGCAACGGGTCTTCGACATCCTCTACGAGGAACTCGACGCGCTCGGCGGCACCGTCGTAATCGTCCTCGACGAAATCGACAACATCGGCCACTCCGACGACATCCTCTACGGGCTCCCACGAGCACGGTCGAACGGCTACGTCGACGACGTCCGCCCGGTGATCGTTGGCATCAGCAACGACTTCCAGTTCCGGGACAACCTCTCGCCGAAGGTCAAGGACACGCTCGCCGAAAAGGAGATTCTCTTCCCCCCATACGACGCGAATCAGCTACGCTCGATTCTCAACCCACGTGCCGAGAAAGCGTTCCACGACGATGTCTTAGCGGATGACGTCGTCCCGCTCTGTGCGGCGTTTGCCGCCCAAGACACGGGATCGGCCCGACAGGCGATCCGACTGCTCCGTGAGGCCGGCGAGCTCGCGCAAGCCGCCGATTCTGATACTGTGACCGAGGAGCACGTCCGGGATGCCCAGGACGAACTCGAAAAGAACCAACTCTACGAGGGGATGCAGGAACTCACGACACAGGGCCACGCCGTCCTCTGTGCGCTCGCGTATCATCAGGCGCTGGACGACGTCCCCATCCGCTCTCGCGATCTCTACGAACGATACGTGAAAATCTGTGACCGGCTTGATGCCGATAGCGTGAGCGAACGCCGTGTTCGCGATCACCTCTCGGATATGAATATGCTCGGGCTCATCAGTGTCTATGAACGGAACGAGGGGCTCTCGGCTGGTCGGTATCACGAGTACGAGCTTGACGTTCCGCTGAAAGCCGTGCTGGAGGTGCTCCTGTCGACGACCCGCTTCGAAGAACTCGCGAACATCATCGAGTCGACGGCCGACGATAACAATCTCCTCCAGTCGGATATCTCCGACTACTGAACCCAGTTTCGTGATTTCTAACGTGGTACTGAGTTCCTGAAAGCTCCGGAAACGACGGAGGGTGGGGATTGTCCTAAAACTCCGAAAATAGTAGAGTGAGTGCGTATACCGCTAGGAGTGTCTTACCAAATAGCTTGAACAAATAGTGCTGAGGAGTTTGGTAAGACTAGTCGGGCTGTATAGTGGAAGCTTCGGAAATGGTGGAGGGGTAGCAAAGCTTCGGAAACACCGGAGGGTACAGTCCTCATTTTGGTCAGTTCAAAACAGTACGTATGGAGACCGCGAGTCAATCCTGCCGAATAAGATGTCCGGGATGTCTTGTCGGAGATCATTCGCGTGACGCTGAACGAGAGGCTCCAAAAGAAATAGACAGATCACACCCCCACCACCGTTTCAGCAATTCCTGTGGGAAATAGTGGCCACGGTCGATTCCAGATCAAACACACGATACAGTACAAGAATACGCTGGTTAGCTGCTGGGTACTTGATCCACTCTCTAATCTGGGTGAATTGCTGAAACGGTGGTGGGGGGTCCCGGGACCATTCGTTACTCTTCTCAACCCCAAATCGAATGTTGACCACTCTCCAGTTTCCAGTTACGCACTCACCCCGATTTTGGAGGTATGATGTTCTTCCAGCAAAATTAATTCTTGAAACAGTGGTGGGTGTCTCTCACCTCAATTGCCCAGAATCTTACCAAATCTGAAAGGGCACAAAGATGCGAACTGTTAGATAAGACTGCTAGTCGCCGATAAGCTTCGGGAACGCCTCGCGTTGAGAGGGGAAGTCCATCAAACGCGTGTGAACAGTAGCAATGGTATCGCGGCTAAGCGGTCGAACTGTCGTACATCTCTTCGAAGGCCTCCTCACCACGGATCAACTCGTCGACGCCGTCAGTGAGCGTCACTTCACCGAAGACGGTCGCTCGATAGTATGTGTACAGGCCGTCCTGTCCGCGCTCCGTGCGCTGGCGCTTCTCGACGAGGCCGACGTCGACGAGCTTGTTGAGATGGTAGTGGAGTGTACTGTCGTCGATGTCGAGTGCGTCCTCGAGTTCTTTCGGACTCATCTCGCCGCTGTGAACGAGTCGATAGAGGATCTCATAGCGGGTTCGGTGACCGACAGCCGCGTGCATATCGAGGTACTCCTCAAGGCTAAGAATGCTCTCCTCGGGGAGCAGATCTGCCGGATCGTCCGGGGCGTCGCCGTTGATCGTCCGCGTTTGATCCGTCGCCATCGTACGTCACGCTATGCGTCGGAGACGCTTAGTCGTTGTCAAGCCGAGAATTCTCAAAAACACCGTCTTTTATATATTCTTGCTGAATAGGACCGGCTATGCCCGTCGAAATCACGCGCGAGCTGATCGCTGACCGGCTCGGGCGTGTGACATACGACCGGTTTCTCTTCTATCTGATGGGGCCGTACAAGTCGTTCAACCTCAACTACGTCCTCAACGAGGAGGACCGTCGCGAGATCGACGTCGACGATCTTCCTGGGCCGTTACGCCGGCTCTTCAGGAGCAAGGACGACATCAACGCCGCACAGGGTCTCTTACGACGTGTACAAGGGGAACTTCGAACCGACCCGGGAGTGAATGCGTTTCTCGCACTCGACGTCGACATCGACACAGACGACGTGGATGCGGTGACCCAGAGCATTGAGTACGCACGCTGTAGCAACGCAACCGCGTTCGTGGTGCCGTTTCTTGGCCACAATTTTGGCGTCGGCGAAGAGGCCGGCAGTATTCTCGAAAACCTCGCGGCAACCTACGGGGAGCGGTTGATTTTCGTCCACGAGGATGACGTGACGAGTGCGATGATCCGGTCGGCGTCCGTCCGGTGGGATTTGCGCGTCGAAACCTACGAGACTGAGGACGAACTCGTGGCCAAACTGCGGCGGTTCGCCGGCGGAATTATGCATCGCGAACGGCGGGGAGAACTCGATCAGCTGGATTGAAAACGAATGGGTCTTCGAAGCTATCTTACCAAATAGAGGTCCCTCAACCACGATATTGGTTTGGTAAGACCACTGAGTTCTGTAATTCTCCTTCTTGAGTTGGAACCGAACGTAGCGGCACCACGACCTGGCTCATTCGAGCGCGTCTCGAAAGGCGTCAGGGAGTAGCGATCCCGGCTTCTCCGCGTGAAACGCGACGTTTTCGTACGCTTGGTCAATGTGTTTCTGGACGGCCTCGTTGTCGTGGTCCTCGGCCAGCGTCTCTAACTCCGTCAGCATCGTCTGGAGCTCGTCATCGTCACCGATCAGCTCTGCCGTCACGGCCAGCTCTTTGAGGGCCTTGGCTGCGGCGCGTCGGACTCGTCCATCGTCGTCGACGAGAGCGTCCAGGTAAAATTCGCGAAGCCGGCGGCGGTGGGTTTCGATTTCCTCGAGTGTCCAATCTCCCGGTAATGCCTCATCAGTGAGTTCGGTGCCGACTGTTCGGAACGCAAGTCGTGGATACAGCGCGGCCGCAAAACGGACGACAGACTGGCGTTGATACCCATCGCTACTCTCGTAGAGCTCGCGACACCGCTCGAAGCAGTCCTCGAAGAGAGCTGCTCGCTCTTGGAGATCCAGATCCTCGATCTCGTTGATCGCACGATTCACACGATCGGTGTCACCCGAGGCCAGCGCAGCAGCGAATGCGTCGGGTGTCTGGTCCATAATCGTGTGTTCTCCACCGACCTGTGTAACTCCTCGGACTACGACCGGGAATGGATGGGTTGACTCTTTGTGGAATATTGACCTGGCTGAGAACCGTGTACTTCGCTCGTCTGGCCGCCACGGGACCGGGTATACTTGTACAGACAGGGAGTAGCAACTGCTATGGCGGACGACGATGA
>Ga0207718_100815_pt1 | contig 21854 bp, 24 predicted proteins | sample A23M2SouthBayCA_FD_187749 | JGI IMG/M metagenome (GOLD analysis project Ga0207718, IMG submission 187749) | Aerobic enrichment media microbial communities from Eden Landing Ponds, California, USA - A23 M2 (SPAdes) | ecosystem: Environmental > Aquatic > Marine > Unclassified | place: Emeryville... | reverse complement strand
GTTCGAGTGGCCCTCGGGCGCGACATCGTCGTCGGTCTTGGAGGGAACACAGAGGTAGTAGGCAGGCTCGTCCGGCCAGGCCGGTTGCTCGAAGATCTGCTGGAAATGGGGATCCCAGTCTTCGGGCAAGACCAGAGTGTGGTGGGCCAGTTCCTTGACATCGCCCTCGACGCCCAGATACATGAGGAACGCCGAGGGGGCGTAGGTCCGCTTGTCCCAGTAGCTGGCGTCATACTGGCGCTCGTGTTCGGGCAGCAGTTCCTGCTCGGCGTGGCGGTAGTCGGCGTTGACGACGACGCGGTCGGGGCGAGAGACCGCTCCATCCACGGTCTCGACGTGGAAGCCCTCTTTTCGGCGGGTGATCTCCTCGACTTCGCTGTCGGTTTCGAAGGTGACACCCAGTTCCTCGCCGAGTTCGACAACCCCGTCGACGACGACGCCGATCCCGCCCGGCCCCTCACCGTCTTTCGGGACGGGGTAGTAGACGCCGAGGTTGAAGTCGACATGGCTCATCATGTTGTAGAGTGCGGGCGTGTTTCGCGGTGACCCCCCGAGGAAGACGAGGGTGTACTGCATGATCTGCTGGAGCTTCGGATTCGTGAAGTAATCCGAGACGTGACCCTGCATCGACCCGATCAACTGGAAGCCGATCGGTGCCGCACGCATCACGTCGAGGTCGATCCAGTCCCGGAGTCGTGAGCGATCCTCGTAGACGAACTTCTCCATCGCCGTCTCGTAGTGGGTCTGGCTCGTGTCGAGATACTTCTCGAAAGCCTCGCCACCGCCGTCCTCGTACTCGGCGAAGGTGTCGCGGTTCTCCCGCCGGTCGGGGCTGATGTCGAGCTGGTCGCCGTCTTTGAAGAAGATCCGATAGTGTGGGTCGAGCCGCTGCAGGTCGTAGTAGTCGCTGGGCTCGCGATTGAAGTGCCCGAAAAAGCGCTCGAAGACGTCGGGCATGAGATACCACGACGGCCCCATGTCGAAGACGAAGCCGTCCCGTTCGAGGCGGCTCGCGCGGCCGCCGAGCTGTTCGTTCTTTTCCAGTAGCGTGACATCGTGGCCGGCGTCGGCGAGGTAGCAGGCGGCCGAGAGTCCCCCGAATCCGCCACCGACGACGATCACATCCTGTCCCGAAGGCGTTCCCATTACCTGACAGACCGGCCCGGACCGGTATAAGTGGCGTGCCCAACTGCTGGGGTCGACTCCTGCACCCATCGAAGCCTTTATTCAGTCCGTCGAGAGAGATGAGTATACGCAGATAACAACATAAGGTGTGAATTTACTAATGGGGGCTAACTCAAACACAAATATTAGCAACTCGGTCGACGGCGAGACGGTGCTGGGGATCGGGGCTGTCGTGGCGTTGCTGGTCGTCACGGCGCTCGGGGCCGTCAGCGAGGAGTGGAAGTTGTTGGCAATCTCGTGGGTCGCGTTCGCGGCGATGGCTGGCGGGGCGTTACTCGGTGCCCGCACACAGTCCCGACATCCGACGCGGCTGGTCTGGGGCTACGGCCTCGCAAGCGGTGCGATGGTCACGAGCGCAGCGGTGTTTCTGGTCCCACAGGCGATCAGTCAGCACGCCAGGATCGGTGGGTTCGGTATCGCTGCGGGCGTCCTTCTGGGGTACAACGCCCATACGATCGGCCACCGATTGACCCACCTCGACCTGCCGATGAACACGACCGCGGCCGCGCTGGCCGCCCACGCGTTCTCGGCAGGGCTGATCATCGGCGTCATCTACACCGCGATGCCCGACCTCGGACTCCTGCTCGGGCTGGCAATCGTCTCCCACAAGGGGCCCGCTGGCTACGCCGCTGCGCGGCGCTCGAATCTGGCTGGTGAGTCTGCGCTGCCGATTCTGCTCCCCGCGGCCGGCGTCGGCCTGACGGCGATCCCAGTCGCGGCGGTCTCTCTGCCGACGGACGCGGCGTTCAACGCTGCCATCTTCGGCTTCGCCTCCGGTGTGTTCCTCCACGTCGCGATGGACTTCCTGCCTGCCTGTGAGGTCGGCGGCGAGATTCAGGAGGTCGCCGGGATCGAAGACCACGCTCACGGCCTGCTCGACCGCCTCCGGACCCACGCGCTCGTGAGCACCTCGCTCGGTGGACTGGTCGTCTTCGGTGCCTGGTATCTGATTGCCTGACGCTGCTCTTCTCGTCGGGATAGATTCTCCTGTGATCGCCCACTCCTCGAAAGCCCTCTCCACGCTCGCTAGGAATCGATTCAGCAGCGAAGAACGACGACACGGGAAAGCCCTCACCACGCTCGCGGTCGCTCTGCCGGATATCTTCGCTCACTGCGTTCGCTCAGATAGGGCCGGACAGAGCGACTAGATGGAACGCGATCGCGGTTCGCCCTTTCATCCGCCAGGGCAGCACCGCAATGTTGTGACCCCACTCCTCCCCGGTTCCGCGCTGTTCGCGCGGAACACGCTTCCTGACCGCTCCGCGGTGGCCGGGAGCGCGTTTCAGCGCGCGACCCGGGGAAGGGCAGGCCTGCTGTGCGGTCGCGGTTTCCTGGCGGATTGAAAGGGCGAGACTCGCGTGGCGCTGAAAGGGAGTCGCTGAGCAGGCTCTATTCGAGCGGCGCGAGACTCGAACGTAGTGAGAGTCTCGGCCTGAGCGAACGGCGAAGCCGTGAGCAGCGAGAATATCCTGCTCAGCGGCCGCCAGCGAGGCGAGGGCTTTCCCTGCCTGTCGTTCGCAGTACGTCCTTAGTTTCCTAGCCAGCGAGTCGAGGGCTCTCCTCCATTGTTGTCTCCTGTAGTCCCACCTCATTTTTCTAGCCCCGGGGATCAGAGTCAGGCCCCGGATATTCTCCACCCACGACTAGATCATAGAGACTCTCGGGATCGAACAGCCGAGCGAAGGCATCGGGCGGCCGGATACTCAGTTCGGCGTGGGGCTGGATGGAGAGCCCCGTCTTCGCCGAGCGCAGCGACTCGTCGTAGCTCAGCAGATGGGCCGCGCCACCACGATACGCCGTCGCCAGCCCGGGGTGATCCCCCGCAGGGTGATCGACCCGCTCGGTCGCGGATTCGAGACGGTCGCGATGGGCCGCGGCCAGCGCTGGGTCGGCCAGTTCGGCAACCACGGCTTCGGTGTCGTCGAGCAGCGGCTCGCTCGTGAGTAGCGTCAGCCAGGAGTGGCGTCGGACGTGGTCGAGCGCCTCGCGAGCGTCACCCCCGACCAGCAGGTCCGCCGCGAGCACGTCGGCGTCGGCGACCAGCCGCGCTGGCGAGGCCTCAGTCATCGTCCTCACGATGGCTGGCCAGCGTCTCGCGAATTTCCGCGACACTGGTCTCGTACTCACTCGCACGTTCGAAGAGATCGTCCCAGGTGTGCATGTCTGCTGAATTGTCCCCGGGAGAGAAAAATCCAGCCGCGCCACCAGCACCGATTTGTATCAGACGCGAATAGCTTCGCGTATGACCCGACAGGACGCGCCCGTCTCGCCGCCGGTCGTACTGACGATCGCCGGGAGCGACTCCGGCGGAGGGGCCGGGATCCAGGCCGACTGCAAGACGATCGAAGCCGGCGGCGCGTTCGCGACCAGCGCCATCACCAGCGTCACCGCCCAGAACACCCGTGGCGTTCAGGACTCCCATCGCCTGCCGATCGATCAGATCGAAGCCCAGATCGACGCCGTCCTCGATGACTTCGACGTGGCCGCAGTCAAGACCGGCATGCTCGCGACCAGCGAGGTCGTCGAAACCGTCGTCGAATACGCCGACCGACTGCCGAATCTCGTGGTCGATCCCGTCATGGTCGCCGCCTCGGGCGACCGGCTGCTCGATTCAGGAGCGGAAAGCGCCTACGAGGAGTTGATCACCGAGGCGACGCTCGTCACGCCAAACGCCGACGAGGCCGCCGTCCTCACCGGGATCGATCCCGACAACGAGGGCGAGGCTCGAACAGCGGGCCAGCGGCTCCTCGAAATGGGAGTCGACGCCGCACTCGTCAAGGGCGGGCACGTCCCGAACCCGGAGGTCACGGATGTGCTCGCCACCCAGGACGGTGTGCGGACGTTGCGACACCCTCGCGTCGACACCGGGTCGACGCACGGCTCGGGCTGTACTCTTTCGAGTGCCATTGCGGCGCGGCTGGCTCACGGCGACGATCTCCATGCAGCAGTCGAATCGGGCGTCGACCTGCTCTCGCGAGCGGTGCGGTACAACCTCGACGTCGGCGAGGGACCGGGCCCGGTCCACCACACCGTCGAGATTCGCGACCGGGCTGCCCGTGACGGGACCGCCGAAGCCGTCGAGGGCGTCGTCGCGGCACTGATCGAACGTGAGGTTGATCCGATCGTCGACGAGGCGGGCCTGGCGGTCGTCGGCGCGACGCCCTACGCCGAGCACGAGCACGAGATCGCGGCCGTCGAGGGCCGTGTGGCCAAGACACTCGCGGGACTCCGATCGAATCGCGGCGTCCGCTTTGGCTCGTCGAGCCGGACGGCCGAAATGTTGCTCGACGCCCGGGAAGTCCGACCGGAGCTGGCCTTTGCCTGCCGGTGTCACCACGGCTCTCGGGTCGCCGAGGCACTGGACGAGCTGGCGTGGGGAACGGTCAAGCTCGGCCGGGACGCCGACCTCGCGCGGGTCGAGAACGCCTTCGACCCCGACACCGTGGGGCTGGTCGATCGGCGGACGAACTCGACCGTCGTCTTCGCCAGCGACGCTGCGACGCTTCGAGAACGAGTCGTCACGCTGGCCGACACCGTCGAATAAATCAACGCTGTCATACACTCTCAGTACGTAGAGCGAACCAGTGCCCACCGTTTCGTATCGCTGCTCGGAATGCTTCGATCACACGCTAACGCGGGAGTTCGACGTCTCACATCTCTCGGTCAGGTGTCCCAACTGCGGGGAGTTCGCCCGCTTCGTCCACAAGGGCGTCATCGAACAGTACGAGACCTTCGAGGAGTCACCGCCCGCCGACCTCGACTGGGAGCGACTCGACCGGATGGAGAAATTCTTCGTCGCCGAGCGGATCGTCCGACAGGGCAGGACGATCGACGATTTCGACATCAAGGATCACGCCGACGGAGCCACGTCTGGGAACACGCCCGGTGAAGACACCACTTCTGACGAGCCGGATGACCAGTAACCACCTCGCCAGCACCGACTTTCTTCTCTCTTGGACCCGCACGACCAGGTGGATGGGTCTCGTCCGTCGCTATCTGCTCCCACTGACGCTCGCGCCCGGGATCGTCGTCCACGAACTCGCACACTACCTGGGCTGTCTCGCCCTCGGTGTCCGGGTCCACGAGGTCGTCCTCTTTCGCTTCGGCGACCCGGTGGGCTACGTCGACCACGACATCCCGCGGGCCTACTGGCGACGGATCGTCGTCACGATGGCTCCACTCGTGATCAACACGGGCGTCGCCCTGGCCACCTTCTGGGCGAGCGCTCGCGTCGCCGCCCCGCTGGCGCTCGTTGCGATCTACCTTGGTGTCGTCACCCTTCTCAACTCGATCCCGAGTTCGATCGACGCCCGCGCCCTGCTTCCCCACTCTCGTCTCGGGTATCTCCACCCACTCTTCATCTTGACGCTGCCGCTGATCGTGATTCTCCTGGTCGCAAACCGACTCCGAGCTCACGGATTCTCGGTCGCCTACACTGGTGCGATTTCGGGTGTCCTGTTGCTCTCGTTCCACACCGACGCGCTGTCGCTGTCGGAGCTGTTCGCGGGTCTTGTGTGAGTCACGACGAGACACGTTGCTCGGCCAGCGCAGCTTCGACCTCGTCGAACAGCGCTTGCACACGCTCCTCGATGTCATCGCGGATCGCCCGGACGGCGTCGAGATCCTGGTCGTCCGGATCGTCGAGGTCCCAGTCGCGGACATCCGTCTCGGCGTCCAGTGAAAGCGTCGAGCAGCCCATCGTCGCCACGTAGTCACACGACGCCAGTTCCGCGTCGCTGATCTCTTTCGGGACGCGATCGGAGAGATCGAAGCCCGCCTCTCGCATGATCTCGACGACCTCCTCGTGGACGTGCTCGGCTGGATGGGTGCCGCCCGTGAGTATCTCGACGTCGTCTTCGAGGTCGCGCTCGGCACGCTCTCGCTCTGCGAAGGCCGTCGACATCTGTGAGCGGCCCGCGTTCTGGACACACACGAACGCGACGCGAATCGGTTCGGACATTGGCATCTTTTCTCGAAGGACCGATATGGTGATTTCGGTGTAGAGGCGTCTCTATACGGCGATCTATCTCTATATTCACCTCCGTTGAGGGTAGCGTGCTGTCAGGCTCTCCCGGGGGTTAGCGACTGAACAGGGCACCTTTGATCTGATCGTAGATCGATCGGTTGCTATTGGGATCGACGAGGCCCGCGATCTCCGCGTCCGAAATTGGCAGTTCGGGCGCGAACTCGTGGCTGTATCCCGGGATGTCGGCGTCTTTGTCGTGATAGGGCGGGTAACAGTCGAAATGTTCGTACTTGCCGGCGAACATGAACTTCCCAGGGCCGAGGACCCTGTACTCGGCGGGTGGTTCCAGCCCCATTCCGACGTAGCAATCGCGGATCTGACACCGTAGATTGTATGCGAGGTAGTCCCGGAAGGCTTCAGGTGCGACCAGCGGTGCAGGATAGATCTCGACGCAGGCGTTCGGATCCCGGTCCGGCGTCTCGCCATGCCGGACAGTCCGCATGTCGTTGATATCTACGTTGTACTCGATGATCACGCCCGAGGTCGCTTCTATTTCGTCGTTGGCGTCGAGGTAGATCTCCTGTTTGTACAGGATTGCCCCGTCCGGTCCGATCTTGTCCGCCGGCAAGTCGTGCGGGCGTTCGATCTCGCCCGTATCCACGTCCGGATCGTCGGCGTAGTGGCTCAGGCTCTGGGCGAGCAAGTCGCCGAAGTAGTGCTCGATCTCCTCGGCCGAGAGTTTTTCGAGCGCTTCTCGGACCAATTCGATACGCTCAGGGTTGAAATCCCACGGGATCGTGTCGTAGTCGGTCTCCTGGGCGACGTAATACTGGGCGTAGCGGCGGGCCTGCTCGATAGATTCGCCCTCTTCGTTTGACCGGTTTTCTGGATCGTCTGGATAACCATCTTGTTCGTGATAAGTAACTTCTCCGTTATACCCGACATGAATCCCGTGGCTCACGCCATTCCTGTCGGTTACTCTCAGTCCAACGCCGTTGTCATCTTCGTCGCCGATTATAGCCTTCATTGTTTGCCCTCCTCAGCAGTAGGGACACTATCAGGCCGTTCACCAGATCCAGTCTGTCCACTGGTGTCGAACAGCTGATCGTTGTTCAGACCGTCGAATAGGTCTCGGAGACGCTTTTGTATTTCGTCGGCGGTCTGATCACCGAATTTCTTCGCGAAGACGTAGCCAATTGGCATTGCCGCAAGTCCACCGGCGACGGTTCCGACGGGGCCAGCCAGCGAACCGACCGCCGAGCCGGCTTTCCAGCCTTTCATCGCGCCGCCGTAGCCGCTGCTCATCGAATCTTGCAGACTACTGGCAGCCTCGATCTCGCTCTCGCTGATGTACTCGGGCAGGTCTGCGGGACTGTCTACGTTCTCGACCAGATCGACCAGATCCTCGCGAGTGAGTCGATAGGTCTTGGTCGTCATCTCCTCGACCTTGCCTTCGACGAACCCCTGTTCATCGCCAGTTGGCAGTCGCTCGGTGTTGTCCGGCCCCGAATTCCAGTCCTTCCGCTGCACATGCACCTCCGAATCACTCATCCGCTGAATGCCAATTCGCCGCCCTCCATCACGCGCTTCGCGGTTTCTTCGGCTTCGCGTTCGAGTGCAGGATCAGGGTCGATTTCCAGTCCAACGTCTTCCTGGGGCAGCATCGACACTGCGCCGCCAGTCTGCTGGCGAACATGCGCCAATTCGTGCGCTAACACATGCTGGCCTTCCGCACTCTCGGGATCGTATTCGCCAGAGTTGAACGCGACGTGATTTCCAACTGTGAACGCCCGCGCATTGATGTCGTCACACGCGTTCGCGGCTTGCGGCCCAGTATGGACCCGCACGTCACCGAGATTGTCGCCCATCTGTCGGTCACTTCAGTAGTGCTTTGTTTTCGGGATTGTGGAACTCGGGATACATATCCAGCAGTTTGTAGGCAGCCAGGGCTTCGAGCCGACCGTTGCCGAGCACCCGGAATTCCACAGGTGGGTGGACACCCATTCGGACGAAACAGTCCCGGATCTGGCACTTGAGGTGGTGGTCGAGATACTCCTGGAAGTCAGCCATCGATTGAGGGTCGATCGGCGGTAACTCGATCACGGTGTCCGGCTCCCGATCGAACGGATCCGTATCGGGATCGGTCGTATACTGCTCACCACCGTCGTCGAGATAGGTAGTATACAGCGAGGAGACAGCATCGATATACGCGCCTTCGTCGAGCGAGATGTCTTTCTCCGCAGCGAGGTCGGCCAGATCGTCTGCGAAGGCCTGCCAGTCAGCGATACCCGCGTCGGAGAGGTTGTCCACCGACTCGGTGAGGATCGTCTCGTCGGAGAGATCCAGTCCGTGCACGCTCGCGATTCCCTCGGCTTCGGCGGCGATATCGGTATTCAGTGGGTTAATCCCCAGATAGACGTTCTGCCGGTAGAGCACGTCCTCCGAGGCGTTCGGTGGCTCCGGGATGGGTCGTTCGGTATCGAAGTCGTGGTAGCTCCGCATCTGCCAGTAGAGATCACCGAACAGTTCCTCGAATTCAGTCTCGGTGAGATCCTGAATCGCGAGTCTGACTGCGTTGATCCGTTCGGGATGCTCGGTCGGTGGAACCGTGTCGTAGCCCCGCTGGACGTACACGTAGTATTTGGCGAATTTGCGGGCCTGCTCGTTGTACTCGTTTTCCGCTGGTGTTCGGCTGCTCCCTTTCTTAGCATACTGTTCACTTTGATGGTGTTTAATCTCACCATCGAACTCGAGTTCGATAACGTGCTCAGCTCCGTTGTTGTCGCGGAGATTCACACCGACACGCTCGGCGTTTTCACCCGTAATGACTGCTTTCATGATTACACATTCCCTCCCTGACCAACACCTTGTGAATCATCAATCTGATCAGACCCACTGAGTACGTCCTCGACGGTTTTCTCGACGAACTGTTCGAGTTGGGCTTTGGCTTTGCCAGCCAGTTCGCCGACGGTATCGGTCGTCTTCTCGTAGGCCTGGCCGGTCATCGTCTTGGTCACGTCGCCGGCGACGCCTTTCGCGACTTCTTGGCCGACAGCAGCACCACCGATAGTGCCTAGTCCAGGAGCGACCACCGAGCCACCTACAGCCCCAACGAGTCCGCCAATCGCCCCGACGGAACCCTGTGTGGCAGCTTTGCCGACCTTGTCCAGCATCGAATCGTCGTTGGAAATTGCCTGCTCGACCGACGAGAGACGCTCCTTGATGTGAGAGACCTCCTCCGCCAAATTCATCGTCCCGCCATCTTCGGCAGTCTGCTCGCGGGCCTGCTGAAGTTTCTCTACACTGGGCATCCGCTGGACGTGTACCTCGGTATCACTCATCCGCTGAATGCCCAATTCGCCGCCCTCCATCACGCGCTGCGCGGTCTCCTCGGCTTCGCGTTCGAGTGCAGGATCCGGGTCAATCTCCAACTGCACGTCTTCCTGGGGCAACATCGACACTGCGCCGCCCGTCTGCTGTCTCACGTGCGCCAATTCGTGCGCTAACACATGCTGACCTTCCGCACTCTCGGGATCGTATTCGCCAGAGTTGAACGCGACGTGATTTCCAACTGTGAACGCCCGCGCGTTAATCTCCTCGCACGCATTCGCGGCTTGCGGCCCAGTATGGACCCGCACGTCACCGAGATTGTCGCCCATCCGATCTTCCATCGCGCGCTGAATCGAGGCGTCCAGCGTCGATCCAGGCGACGAGATTACGTCTCGGACAGAATCCGGGACTTGTGTGTCCCCGAGACGGCTGTCGTCGGCCGCGTTCATCTTCGAACGACAGAGCGACCGTTCGTTCTCCCGGCCGATGTGCGTCGGGACCTCTGGATTTTTACGATCGGTTCTGAAATTGCTCGTCGCGGAGCGCTGTCCGGATGATTTCGTCTTGGTCGTCCTCGTCTGTTGCTCACGCTCGTGGTGAGTACGACGTGAGCGCGTCGATTCCCCATCCTTCGATCCCCCCCGGGACCGGCCTTGGTACGTCCCCATCGCTGATACTCACCGCATCGACATCGCTCGTAATAATACTTTCGTGCCCAGAATGGAAATTATTATTGTGGCAATCGGCGAATAGCGAGGGCGTCGTGCTCGTCGGGTGACTGGGGCGAGGCCGCCCGTGCCACACGAGGTACCCTGGAGACGGAGACTTTTAATCGATACCGGCCACACCCTACTGTATGACCGAGGCGACGGGAATCGTCGGGGAGTTTCTCGCCCTGAAAGACGAGACTGACGCGGACGTGCTGACGATGCAGTGCGGGGACTTCTACGAGTTCTTCGCCGACGACGCCGAACTCGTGGCCGCAGAACTCGATCTGCAGGTGAGCCAGAAGTCCAGCCACGGTTCATCCTATCCGATGGCCGGCGTGCCCGTCGACGACCTGACGCCCTATCTGAAGGCGCTCGTCGAACGCGGCTATCGCGTTGCCGTCGCCGACCAGTACGAGACCGAGGACGGCCACGCACGCGAGGTCGCCCGCGTCGTCTCCCCCGGCACGCTACTGGAGACCACGGATGCCGACGCCCGCTATCTGGCGACTGTCGTCGCGGGTCAGGGGCGCTACGGCCTCGCCTTCGCGGACGTGACGACCGGGCAGTTTCACGTGACAACCGTCAAGGATAGCGACGACCTGCTGACGACCCTCTACCGCTTTGCCCCCGTCGAGATCCTGCCCGGGCCCGAGGTTCGAAACGACGACGACCTGCTCGAACGCCTCCGCGAGCGGACTGACGCAGCGCTGACGCTGCACACGACCGAGGCCTTCGCCCCCGGCCGGGCGCGTCATCGCGTCCGCGAGCAGTTCGGCGCGGGTGCACTCGAAAGCGTGGGTGTCGACGCCGACGTGGCCGTCCAGGCCGCGGGCGCAGTGTTGGCCTACGTTGAGGACACCGGCCAGGGCGTCCTGGCCTCGATGACGCGACTGCAGGCGCACGGCAGCGGCGATCACGTCGAACTCGATGCGACTACCCAGCGCAACCTCGAACTGACCGAGACAATGCAGGGCGACAGTGCGGGCTCGCTGTTCGCGACGATCGACCACACCGTCACCAGTTCCGGGGGGCGGCTACTCAAGAGCTGGCTCCAGCGTCCTCGTCGGGATCGGGCCGAACTGCAGCGCCGCCAATCCGCCGTCGCGGCGCTCGCCGAGGCCGCGATGGCTCGGGACCGTCTGCAGGAGGTACTCGGAGATGTCTACGATCTCGAACGGCTGGCGAGCAAAGCGGTGTCGGGCAGCGCCGACGCCCGGGACCTCGTGGCCGCCCGCCAGACGCTCGGCCTGCTCCCCGAAGTCAGGTCGATCGTCGCCGAGACCGATCGACTCGCCGAGTCGCCGCTCGCCCGCGTGCTCGAACGGGCCGACCCTGACCGCGTGGCCGCGCTCTACGGGACGCTCGACGATGCACTGGTCGAGGATCCGCCGGGAACGATCACGCAGGGCGAAATCATCCGCGAGGGCTTTGACGACGAGCTGGACGAACTGATCGAGCGTCACGACGAGATCAACGAGTGGCTCGACACCCTGGCCGACCGCGAGAAGCGCCAGCACGGCCTCAGCCACGTCTCTGTCGACCGGAACAAGACCGACGGCTACTACATTCAGGTCGGCAAGAGCGCCGCCGATCAGGTGCCCGACCACTACCAGAACATCAAGACACTCAAAAATTCCGAGCGGTTCACCATCCCTGAACTGGAAGAAAAGGAACGCGAGATCCTGCGGATCGAAGAGCAGCGCCACGACCTCGAACACGAACGCTTCGAGGCGGTCCGTGAGGAGGTCGCCGGCCACGCCGAACTCCTGCAAGATGTCGGCCGCGCACTCGCAGAAGTGGACGTCTACGCGAGCCTCGCGACCCACGCCGTCCGTGCGGACTGGACGCGCCCGGAGCTCACCGACGGCGACGAACTCGATGTCGAGGCGGGCCGTCACCCAGTCGTCGAGCAGACGACCGAGTTCGTCCCTAACGACCTCCGAATGGATCGAGAGCGCCAGTTCCTCATCGTCACTGGCCCGAACATGAGCGGGAAGTCGACGTACATGCGCCAGGCCGCCCTCATCACGCTTCTTGCCCAGGTGGGCAGTTTCGTGCCGGCCAGAGCTGCCAGAGTGGGGCTGGTCGATGGGATTTTTACCCGTGTCGGCGCGCTGGACGAACTCGCCCAGGGCCGTTCGACGTTCATGGTCGAGATGCAGGAGCTATCCAATATTCTGCACTCCGCGAGCGAAGACTCGCTGGTCATTCTGGACGAGGTAGGACGTGGAACCGCAACCTTCGACGGTATCTCGATCGCCTGGGCGGCGACGGAGTATCTCGTCAACGAGATCGGCGCAAAGACACTCTTTGCGACCCACTACCACGAACTGACTGAACTCGGCGAGGACCTCGCCACGGTGCAAAACGTCCACGTCGCGGTCGACGGCGAGCCGCGCTCGCCGTCTGCCAGCGGAACGGGGTCCCGCCCTGCGGACGAACGTGACGGCGATGTCACCTTCCTCCGCACGGTCCGGGAGGGGCCGGCAGACCGCTCCTACGGGGTTCACGTTGCGGACCTCGCAGGCGTGCCCGAACCCGTGGTCGAGCGGTCACGCGACGTGCTGGATCGCTTGCGAAACGACAAAGCCATCGACATCCGCGGCGGCGACGGCGGTGGGACGACACAGGCGGTCTTCGACCTCACCTCGGGGCAGTTCACGGCCGGGAGTAGCGAGGGAGAAAGCGACGAGTCGGCCAGTGCCGACGGTGGGCAGGCGAGAGATGCCATTGTCGAACAGTTCGGCGAGGACGCCGACGCGGTGCTGGAAGCGCTGTCGGCGTTGAACGTCGACGAGACGCCGCCAGTCGAACTGATGGCGCAAGTCCAGCAGTGGCAAGAGCGACTGGACGAAACCTGATCGGGAACGTCGACCAGACGGTGAAACTGCAGGGAGAGACTACCGTTTCAGTGCGTGTTCAATACTCGGGATCGTACTCACTGTAGTACCGATAGACACCGTTCGAATCCAATCGCAGCCCTTCTATCGACCACTCCGTGCCCGCTTGGCCAGTGATCGAATCGTATTTCAGAAGGACGAACGCCGGCTTTCGTTCGAGTTGGACGCTCACGTTTTCGACCCCTCTCGTTCTCGAATCGAATGTACCGGCGTCCGTGGTCGCTATCGTCTCGCCCGATTCAGAGACGAATTCCAACCTGACGCCTTCGAGTGTCGTGTCTTCGCCCATTCGTCCACCGAAGGTGATCTGACCCGAGAATTGATACTCGCCGTCAGTCTCCGTGACAGTTCCCTGAACCTCACCCGACCAGACCAACCGCTCCGCACCACAGCCACTGAGTACTAAACAGAGGGCAAGACCAACCACCACGAACACGTCGAGTCTATCCACCATCTGTCTTCAGTGTCCCCCAGTACATCGAACTCAACCGGGGTACATCAATGCAAACTGCTACACATATCCAAGTGATAAAGATACCTCCAGCGCCGAATCAGCTCTCCGAGAAGGGTCACTATCGGCCATTGCGACGAGAAGTACTTAAGGAAATTCGTCGATTCCGCCGAACCACTTCTTTCAAACCCCCTCGCGCCGACTCGACAGCCGATGCTCGATCCGTTCACGACGCTCGCTGAGGGCGAACCCGGCGCGGACGTGCTGATGGACCCGGGAGCAGTCGGCGACGATTATCACAACGACGACCTCAGGCTCGTCCGATGCTACCGCGAAGACGACCACCTACGGGCGGGTGACACGAACGCATTCCTGCGTCGACTTCGTGGCGACACTGGCGACCCGATCGGCGAGATTCCGGCCGGAGCGACACCGAGCGAGGAGGTGTTCTCCCCACTGCTAGCGATCGATATCCCACCGGAGTTCGCCAGGCTCGACGACAGAGACGCTGCGAACGTCGTCACACGGGTGCTGGCACTCGACATCGAACTGGACAAGCTCGACCTACTCGCCAAACTCGGGTCGGCCGTTTCTGAGACCGAGCGCCAGTCCGATGTCGAACGGCTCGAAGAAGTACTGGACCGGCTCGCCGGGTTCCAGCACGTCCCCGGGGTCGAAGCACTCGTCGAGCAGCGACTCTTCTAACCCGCTCGTGTAGCACTCCAGGAAGGCTCACTATCAGCCATTGCGACGAGAAGCACTTAAAGGAGCGTCAGTTTCGGCGCAGGTCGTCGTTCGGGAGTCCACCCGGGCCGTCGGCCTCGACCCAGTTGTCTTCAGGCAACACGAGGGTGGCCAGGAGTTCGGCGACCTCGTGAGCGGCGGCCTCACGCTGGAACGGGCCGATATTGCCCAGCGAAGTGCCGATAGATTGGCCGACTTCCGCCGTCGGGTGAGCGTCGTCGCCGACAATCGTCTCGACGGCCTGTCGGACGCGCTCGCGTACTTCCGTGTGGGCCGGGCCGGCGAGTTCGGCACCGGCGGGCAGCAGGTCGTAGATCACGGTGTAGCCCTCGCCAGACCGCTCGACGGCCAGATACGGCTGCCCCTCTCGCTGGGCGGTGCGATACGCGTCGTCGCGGGCGGACTCGTCCTCGTATAGCGGGACTTCGGTGTCTTCGGACACGGTCTTCCTACCTGCCTGGGCCCTATCAACGTTTCCGCACGTCGGGGTGTGGCGATGAACGATCTAGTCCTGGCGGAACAGTTCGGGATTCTTGAGAGCGAACTCGACGCCCTCGCGGAAGCCGGCCCGGAACCATGCCCGACGACGGTCGTCGACGGCTTCGTTCGCCGCTGCGTCGACGTCGATAGTCATCGTCTCCTCCATCGATTCGTCAGTGTCAGCCTCGGTTCCCGCTCCCGGTTCGATATTCTCGATGTCCGGGGCCTCGTCGTCTTCCTCGTCGTCACTTTCGTCGGCCTCGTCGTCGCTGTCGGCCCACTGTTCGAGACTGCCGTACTCGTCTTTGAGATCGGCGAAAGTCGCGTCGACCTCGGCAGGGCCGAGGAACTGATCGAGGACCTGCTTGTAGAACATCTTGACGTGCTGGCCCTCTTCGGCGAGCCGATCGAGATCGACCGGCCACTCCTCGGCGATCGTCTCTGCGGCGTCTGCCTGCTGGTCGGTCTTGAAGTTCGTCTCGACGATCTCGGCCTCGTCGGGATACGCATCGAGCGTCATCTGTCTCGGTCGTGGACCCGAACCACTATCAATTGCGTGGGCACCCCAATCTCGTTGGGTAAACTGTATTTATACGTCGAGTGCGTTTTCGCTGTTGTGGCGACGTATTCGAGTCTCGCGTACGTTTCTGCGTTCGGGCTGACAGGGGTCGCCTGTTTCGCCAGCCTGTTCCGGGCGCGCCAGATCGAAGATCGAGAGACTCGCCTCGGATTGATGGGGTTGCTGATCGGCAGTGGCGCGTGGGCAAACGCACACGTTGCTGTCCTGCTGCTCCCGGGGTTCCAGTTGAAGAACGCAGCCTACCTCGTGGGGCTGGTCTTCGGCTTCACGACTGTCTGGGCCTGGCTGTACTTCTGTTCGGCCTACACCGGCCGGTCGTACCACCGAGACTCGACATTCCGTAGAGCCGGGCTCGCGGTGTACCTGCTCGTCGTCGGCGTGAAAGTCACTAACCCACTGCATCACGGCTACTACACCGCCAGTCTCACGAGCGAGGGGTTCACGCATCTGGTGATCGACCACGGCGTCATCCACTGGACGGTCACGGGCCTCTCCTACACGCTGGCGACGATCGGGTTGTTCATGCTGTTCGAGCAGTTCACCGAGGCTGACTACGACACCAAGATCATCGGTGCGCTCGCCGGATTGACCGCGATCCCGGTACTGCTCGACATCGCGGCCTACTCGCTCCCCGAGTTGATCAACATCATCCACGCACCCTTTGGCGTCGCGGCGTTCGCGCTCGGGGCACTGTTTCTCTACCAGGAACGGTTTCTGGCCGTCCACTTCACGACCGACATCGACGACGCGGTCGTCTTTCTGGACGACAACGATCAGGTGCGTGACTTCAACGACGCTGCCGCGACGATCGTTCCGGGGTTGGCCGATGCGCGCGGCGAGCCAGCGTCCACTGTCGAACCGCTGGCCGACGCACTGAGCACCGAGCGCACGGTGCTCGACTTCAGGATCGGCGGCTCGCTCAAACACTACCTCGTAACCGAGAACGACTTCTCGATGGGCGGGTCCAGCTACGGCCGAATGCTGGTGCTGACCGACGTGACCCGGATCGAGCGCCAGCGGCGCGAACTGGAACGGCACAACGAACAACTGGAAGACCTGGCCGTCGGGATCCGCCACGAACTCCGCAACACCCTGCAGATCGTCTCCGGGAACATCGACGCCGCCGCCCGCTACGTCGAACGTGATCCCGAAACGGCCAGACGAGCGCTCTCGACGGCTGGTACCACAGCCGATCGGATGCGCGAGATTATCGACGAGCTGTCGATGTTCGCCGAGTACAGCCAGTCCGTCGAGGATACGACGGCGTTGCCGTTCCGCGAGACCGTCGAGATGGCCTGGCGGCGGGCCGACGTCGAAGGCCCCGACCTCCGTATCGAGGGCGACGGCGAGGTCGAGGCCAGCGACACCCGCTTCGAGGAGTTGCTCGACCGAGCATTCGCGTTCGCCGACGCGGTCGACGGCTCGACGATCACGGTCGAACTGGGCGAGAACGAACTCGTCGTCGAAACCGACGGCCAGCGTCCGGCCGCGACCAGCGCCGGGACGTTCTTCGAGTTCGAGGAGTCGGTCCCGACCGCCGAGGCCGGGATGGCCCTGCCGAGTTTCCGGACGCTCGCCCGCGCCCATGGCTGGGCCCCGACGTTCGACGCCAACTACGCCGACGGCGTCCGAATCGTCGTTGAAGGAGTGGAGACAAAACGACTCGAGACAGCAACGTAACTGGCGCTGATCACTCGGTCGCGAACAGTTCACAGGCCAGCGAGACCAACACCATCGCGAAAGACGTCTCGGCGCTCCAGAAGGCGATCTCTTCTTCGGCGGCGACATCGGAGGATCGGACGCTCATAAGGATCGTGTCGTCGTCGACGACCAGCAGCCGAGCCGTGCTGGCGTCCGGGAAGTGTTCTTCGGGCAGATAGACGGTCTCGATGGGCGCGTCGTCGATTCGGTCGAGCACCGCAGGGTTCTCGCTGACGACTGATACCGATAGTCCTGACTCGGCGGCCGCGACGAGCGTCGCCAGCAGATCGTCTTCCAGCAACTGAGGGTCGGGCGCACCGTAGACGATTCGCTCATCGGCTTCGCCCACCAGTTCGATCGCGCGGTCACAGACATACTCCTGGCCGCGAACCGTCCAGAGCGCCTCGCTCTGTTCGTTGTCCTCACCGATGGTCCCCCGTACGTCTTCGAGGTACGCGAAGGCTTCACGGCCCACTGATTCGAGCTGTTCGAGCAGTCGCGTCTCGGCCTCCGCCGGCGAAACCGGCCGATAGACGGTCGGCCTGGTCTGCTGGACGTCGAGGAGACCACTCTCTTCGAGGCCGTCAGCCGCGCCGTAGACCTGCGAGCGCGGAACATCGGTAATCTCTGCAACGTCGCTGGCGGTCCCGGTTCCGAGTTTCTGCAACGCCACGAACACCCGGGCCTCGTAGGTCTTCAGCCCGAGGCGCGTGAGCGCGTCGATAACGTCTTCTTCGTCCATCACCGCCGTTCTCCCTCCGGCAACTCGACTCTCTGAGGCATCTGTTGTGATGGAACTACTTACACAGCCGGCAAAAGTGGTGCGGTCTTCGAGCAGGTTCCTCATACTACTGGCTGTAACAAGCTGGCGGACTTCGCCACCCCGGGGTGGCGAATATCTGTACGAACGTGGAGTCGGTAGTATCAGGACGAGAACAAAGCGAACAACTCTAAGTCAATCCCGACCAGAGATGGTGGCATGCAACTCGGGGTCATCTCTGACGTCCACGCGAACATCGTCGCATTCGATGCCGTCCTCTCGGATATGCCGGAGGTCGACCTCGTCGTCTGTGCAGGCGACGTCGTCGGATACAACCCCTGGCCCGGCGAGTGCGTCGATCGAATCCGCGACAGCTCCATCCCGACGATCATGGGCAACCACGACCGGGCGGTCGTCACCGGCGAGTATCCAGGGTTCAACGACATGGCCGTCGCTGGCGTCGAATACGCCCGCGAGCACCTCAGTGACGACCAGATCGAGTGGCTCGCGACGCTCGAACCCCAACAGCGTCTCGTCGAGGACCGCGTGAAGATGGTCCACGGTCACCCCGACGATCCGGACCACTACACCCGGCCCGAGGAGTTCAGCCCCGACCTGCTCGAAGACGAAGACCTGCTGATCATGGGTCACACGCACGTCCAGCATCACGAGATCTACGACGAGGGGATGGTCGTCAATCCCGGGAGTGTGGGCCAGCCCCGCGATCGGGACCACCGCGCGGCCTACACGCTGGTCGATCTCGACGAGTGGACCGTCGACGAACACCGCGTCGAGTACGACACCGACGCCGTCATCCACGAGGTCGTCGACGCGAGATTACCCCAGCAGATCGGCTTTCGATTGACCCAGGGCAGATAGTTAGACCATCGCCCGCAGCGTCGCCCAGAACGCCGGCTTCTCCTCGTCGTCGACGTGGACCGGGACGAACCCTGCCGCACGTGCGCCCTCGACATCTGCCTCGTAGTCGTCGCCGACCATGACGTACTGGTCGGCGTCGATCCGCGCGCGGAGTTCCTCGAACGGCGCGGCGTCGGGCTTGTGCGCGCCGGCCTCATAGGAGGTAACAACAGTCTCGAAGTACGAGAGGAGATCGTGATGTTCGAGTTTGGCCCGTTGCCACTCACCCACGCCGTTGGTGATCACCGCCAGCCGGTTGGACTCGCCCAGCGCAGTCAGACTCTCGTGAGTTCCCTCGGGAACCGTCGTCGCGGCCCGTTCGGCTTCCAGCAGCGCCGCGGCCAGCGCTTCGGGGTCGCCGTCAAGGCCCGCCTCAGCTAGCACAGCAGTCATCGCCGTCTCGACCGGATCGTCTTCGAGCGCGTCGAACGCGTCGTAGAAGGCCTCGTCGGCGGTCGTGACCAGGTGGTCGCGGTCCGCCACCGTGCCGAGTTCAGCCTCGAAGACATCGGCCAGAATAGCGCCGTAATCGCGTTGGAATCGCAACAGCGTGCCGTCACAGTCGAAACAGATGGCAGTCGTCATCGTTCGTCGGGATCGACCGGCCGCCCCTCGGCAGTCGGCGGTGCGACGTGATCGATGTAGGTCTCGACATCCGGTTCGGTCACGCGGACTCGAACGTGGATCTCGCCGAGTTCCGAGGGGTCGCCCACGGCGAAGTTGACCACGCCCTGAAAGGCGGCCTGTTTCTTCAGGTCGAACGAGAAGGTGTTCCCCCGAAGGTTCTCGAAGAACTGTCCGCGGGCTGTATCGAGGATCTCCTGGCGATGCAGCAGTTCCGAGAAATGCGACAGATCGTGGACCTCGCCGGTGAGTTCGCCGTGGCTGTGCTCTGGGTCGGCTCCGGGGAAGACGTTGGTGATGGCGTCGGCGACCCGGTCGACGACCTCCGTGTCGTGGACCGGTGCGGTGATCTGGACGTCGACGCTGTAGATCTCGCTCATGGCTCGACCTCGACGGCCTCGACGCCGTCGGTCAGCAGCGTTTCGATCCGATCACGAAACGATTCCAGTGAGTCTGTGTTCTCGATTCGAAGGTCGGCCATTTCCATCGCCTCGCCCATCCCGAAGCCGAGTTCGCGCTCGTCGCGATCCTCCAGGGACTCGCCGCCCTCCTCGACACTGGCATCCCGGCCTCGGAGATCCAGACGCTCGGCCCGGAGTTCCAGGGGAGCTTCGATGCTCACCAGTTCGAAGTCCTCGCCGAACGCCTCCCGGAGGGCCTCGACCTCGACATCCGAGCGGATGCCGTCGACGACGACAGTATCTCGCTCCGCAAGCGCGTCGCGAACGATCGGGAGCGATCGCTCAGCGATGGCTGCGGGCCCGTTCTCCTCGCGGAGCGCTTTCGCGATCTCGCCGTGGTGGGTCGCGGGGTCAAGTCCCCGGTCTCGACACTCCTGGCGGATGACGTCGCCCATCGTCACGACGGGGATATCGAGATCGCGGGCGACGGTCGCGGCCTCGCCCTTGCCGCTGCCGGCGAGTCCGACGGTTCCGATGACTCTCATTGGCGTGAGATTGACTGCTGTCGGTGGTAAGGATTGCGTCTCAGCACCCGGTCAGATATCGATCAGCTGCACTGCGCTCACGGCCAGTACCATCACGAGCCCGACGTAGATACCTGCGACGACGTACGACGGGGGAACCCGCCCGCCAGCCCGCAGTTCGTCGGGTGCCGGAATCGCGATCAGCAGACACGCGACTCCGATCAGCACGTTGATCCCGATGAACACAAGCGCGCCGGAGCGGAGAATCGAGAGCCAGGACGGCTCCAACAGCAAGTACGCGAGCGTCGAAAACCCCGCAGCGGCCAGTACTGTGTACCCGAATCCGAGTGCGAACATCGCGAGGAGTCCACCCGGGCCGCGATTGCCGCCGTCCACCGCCGGGCCCGCTGGCAGATCATCCGCTGTCGGAATCGCGATCAGGAGACAGCCCACGGCGATCGGGGCCCGTCCCAGAGAGGCTATCGGGACCTGTTCAGTGACGGGAGACCACGGCGTGATATCGAGTTGCCAGAACACCGCGAACTGGACAGCGAACCCGACCAACAGCACCCTGGCTACCGATCGAAACAACCACACAAACACACCATCTGCAGAATTAGATTTAAATCCTCTTATTTAATTTTCGAAAAATAATCCGCTCGCTTTTCGGATATTTTTCGCCCCGCTCGGACTCTCGCTACCGTTCACGAACGACCACGAACTTCGCCAGATCCTCCAGATACTCCAGTGCCGCCTCGTCTGCGACGTCGATCGTCCGGAGGGCTTCCAGCGCGGCGTCGGACTCCTCGCGAGCGCGCTCGTTGGCTTCTTCTGGCGTAAGGTTGGTTACCTCTACCAGCGAGGGGCGCTCCATCGCGGCGTCCTGGCCCGCTGGTTTCCCGAGTTTCTCCGTGTCGGCGGTCGCGTCCAGCACGTCGTCGCGCATCTGGAAAGCCACGCCCACGCGCTCGGCGTAGTCGCCGACCGCTTCGACAGTGTAGGCGTCGGCGTCGGCGGCAATCGCGCCCAGTTCCGCGGCCGCCCTGAAGAGCGCGCCCGTCTTCCGGCGAGCGAGCGTCATGTATTCGGCCTCGGAAGTGGGTTCTTCGACCAGTTCGGAGGCCTCGCCCTCGCCGAGTTCGACCATGGCCTCGGCGACGACCTGCATGGCGCGCTCGTCGCTGGAGAAGAGTGCAAACGCTTCCCCGAGCAGGCCGTCGCTGGCGATGATTGCCGGGCCGTGACCGAACGCTGCCCAGGCGCTCTCCGAACCGCGTCGGAGGTCGGACTCGTCGATGATGTCGTCGACTACCAGCGAGGCGTTGTGGACCAGCTCGATCCCGACCGCGAAGTCGACGGCGTCCTCGGGCTCGCCGCCCAGTGCTTCACAGACCAGCACGGTGACTGTCGGACGGACGCGTTTGCCACCTGCGAGGACGACGTGGCCGAGTTGCTCGCCGAGTGTGTCGGGCTCGACGGCCTCGACCGTCGCCTCCAGTTGCTCGGCGACGAGCGACCGACGGCGCTCCAGATACTCCATCGAACCCGTGCTTCGGACTGGGTCGGCAAGTACGTAACGG
>Ga0207718_100814_pt1 | contig 21858 bp, 22 predicted proteins | sample A23M2SouthBayCA_FD_187749 | JGI IMG/M metagenome (GOLD analysis project Ga0207718, IMG submission 187749) | Aerobic enrichment media microbial communities from Eden Landing Ponds, California, USA - A23 M2 (SPAdes) | ecosystem: Environmental > Aquatic > Marine > Unclassified | place: Emeryville... | reverse complement strand
GGGAGCCACTCGTAGGTCGGGATCGACCGGACGACCGGCGGGATACCGCAGTGCATCATCTCCAGCAGGGCCATCCCTTCGTTTTCGTTCTTCGAGGGCCAGAAGAAGACGTCTCCGGCGGCGGGCGCGCCCCGCGGGTCGTCGATGTAGCCCGTGAAGATGCAGTTATCGGGGGAATTCGCGACGAGTTTCCGTGTCTCGCGGGGCTGGAGGAAGCGGTCGAACCGGCCGCCCGTGGGGTTGAGGTAGCCGAACCACGCGAAGTCGGTGTCGGGCATCGCGCGGGCCGTCTCGACGAACGTCCGCAGTCCCTTGCGCTTGATGACGTGCCCGAACATGAAGACGACGGGCGGTTCCAGGTCGTAGCGGTCGAGATACTCCGCCCGCAACTCGGCGTCGTCGTGACCGGCGAAGCGGTCCCCGTCGAAACCGTTCGATATCACTGTCGAGGGGGTGTCGGTGTACTCGGCGATCACCGCCTGGTTGTGCCCGGACGGGCAGACGAGGTGGTCGGCCAGGCCGTAGGCCCACGCGAGGTACGGCTTCAGGGGATGGGCGAGCACGTTCGAGAAGACGAAACTCTCCCGGAAGTCGGCAGCCGTGTTGTGGGTGTGGGCGAGCACCGGCACCCCGGCACGGCGGGCGCGTTTCGCCCAGTACACCGAACGAGGACCCATGTTGTTGAGATGCAGGAGGTCGGCGTCGAGAGTGGGGTCGGTTGTGTAGTCGATGCCTCGCCGGTCCATGATCTCCCGCTGGTTGTTGACCGACTGGGCGAACCCGCCGGTGACGGCCTCTTCCCACTCGAAGTAGTGGCTGACCTTCATGGGTCCTGGCGGCCCGGGCGACCCGAACGAGACGGGGCGGTCACTTCTCGATGATGGACTCTTCGACGACTTCACCGAAGTGGCGAGCGGTGTCCTCGTAGTAGACGAGCAACTCGTCACCCTCATCGACTTCGGTGACGGCCTTGCGGCCCTCGCTGGTGGCGACCTTGATCGTCTCGGCGTTCTGGAGGAGCGTCCCGATCTGGTCGACGCCGTCCTCGGTCTCGACCTCGGCGGTGATGCGGAACATCGGGCGTTTCTCGATCTTCGCGCGGCCGACGATGGCCTCGCGAGTGTGACCCTCGGTGTCGACGATCTGGACTTCGTCGCCGCTCCCGAGTTCCGAGAGGTACTTCGTCCCGCCGTCGGGCGTGCGGACGTAGGCGTGGACAGCGCCGGCGTTGACTCTGAACGGCCGTGACGCGACGTAGGGAGACTCGGCGGTCTCGGCGTGGACGAAAAAGAGGCCACGGGACATCGACCCGACGAGCATCCCCTCGTCGTGTTCCATGAGGTTCCCGGTGTCGATGCAGACGCGGTCGGCCGAGCCAGTCTGTTCGATTTCGGTGACCGTGGCGTGGGTCAGGTCGATCTCCTCGCGGCGCTGTTCGTCGCGGACGGCGACGGTCTCGCGGATCTCGTCGGGGTCGTCGCTGTCCAGCAGGACGGCGTCGGCGCCGATCTCCAGGGTCTCGTAGGCGGTCTGTGCCTCCGCGGCGGACTGGACGCCAGCGACGAGCGTCGTCTCGTCGCCGATGCGCGCGATGAGGTTTTCGAGGGGGATGATCTGCCAGTCCTCACCGACGATGATCGTGTACTCGGCCTCGGCGGCGACCTCCTCGGCGAAGGCCTCGTAGCGCTCGTTCAGGATGCGGACGTAGCCGGCGTCGGCCTTGTCCTCGCGGCGCAGGACCGAGAGATCCGCAGAGCCCGAGAGGTCGTCGGGGACGTCCATCGTGCCGTCACCCTCGCCGTCTTTGCCGACGACCGAGACGTCGGCCTCTTCGGCCTCCTCGGCTTCGGCGTCCATCACGTGGACGTCGCCGTTCGAGAAGGCGGCGACGTCGACGACGCCGAGGTCGCGCACCCGGGAAACGTCGTGTTCGTCGACGAGGACGAAGTCGACGCCAGCTTCCAGGCCGGCGGTGATCCGGCGCTTGCGCGCCTCCCAGTCGCCGACCTCGTCGTCAGCCTTGAGCCACACTTGTCGTGTCATTATCCACACGCTCGCGTGGGTTCGATTTGAACGTGGCGGAAGCGGGGCGCGAACGAAGCGAGCGCCCCGAATAGCGAGCGGGGAACGTAGTGACCCGCGAGCGGCGGAAGAGAGGTGCGAGCAAAGCGAGCACCTCGGAAAGCGAACGGCGACCGCAGGGAGCCGTGAGCAACGACGGGCGCGAGCAAAGCGAGCACCTCGGAAAGCGAACGGCGACCGCAGGGAGCCGTGAGCAACGACGGGCGCGAGCAAAGCGAGCGCCCCAGTTAGCAAGCCCGCATTCCCGAACAGTGAGAGTCCCCCCAAGACACTTTTCGGGGGAAACCCCACCGACAGATCATGCAGGAAGCCTGGATACAGCTCCAGTGTCCGGCGTGTGAGACGCAGTGGGAATCGAACCCGGCAGACCTCCCTGCTCCGCAGGAGACACTCACTTGCGACGGCTGCGAGGGAACGCGCCGTATCTCGGAGTTCACGATGACAGCGCGGGACTTCGAGGTGCTCGAATCGTTCCACGGCGAGTGACAAGATTGAGGTGGGGGCGGCGTGTCAGCCGCAGTTCATGCCTGCCCAGGACGCGGTCCTGTTCGACCTCGACAGCACCCTCTGTGTGAGCGAGCAGAGCGACCACGACATTCACGAGGCCGTCTTCGACCGCGTCGACGTCGACCCGTTCTTCTCGCCCGCGGACGTCCGGGGGATCGACCCCGACGACGTCCCCACGGCCAGCACCGACCGCGGGTACTACGAAGGCCTGTATCGGGCCGTCGCTGGCGACGTCGGCGGGGACCCGGCTCACGCGCCCGAACTGGCCGCGGCCACTGTCGAGGTCGTCGACGAGACGGCCGTCCGCTTTCGCGAGGGCGCCGAACGAGCGCTCGCCGAGGCCCGCGAGCGCCACGACCTGGGGCTGGTGACCAACGGCGGCGAGGCCACCCAGGCGGCCAAACTCGAGCGCCTCGGGATCGCCGACGCGTTCGACGCGACCGTCTTCTGTGACCCCCAGGCCGGGACCCCGCCGAAACCGGACCCCGCGCCCTTCCGACAGGCGCTGACGGCGCTCGACACCACACCAGAGCGGGCCGTCTACGTCGGGAACTCACACGGCCACGACGTCGTCGGTGCCGAACGCGCGGGTATCGCCTCCGTCTGGGCCCCCTTCGAGCGCCCCCACGAGACGGTCCCAGAAGACCCCGACCCCGCGCCGACCTACCGACTGGACTCGCTGGCCGACCTGTCGACGGTGCTCTGACGCGTCTGCACCTGTGTGGCCCCGTTCGAAGCGAAGAAGTTTCGCGGGAACGCAAAGTGACTGGTAGTCGCCCTGCGAACTCCGAGGGGATGACCGAGTACGAGGCAGTCGTGTTCGACCTCGACAGCACGCTCTGTGTCGCCGAACAGGACGACAGGGACATCCACGACGCGGTCTTCGAGCGGGTCGGCCGGGAGCAGTTCTTCGAACCCGCGGACCTCTACGCGGTCGACGTCACGTCGCTGCCCGACGTGGAGAGCGACCGCGAACACTACGCCAACCTCTACGGGGCGGCGGCCGAGGAGGCAGGCGCCGACCCCGACGAGTGGCTCCTCGACGCGCTGGCCGAGGCGACGCTGGAAGTCTACGACAGCACGCTGGTCAGTTTCCGCGAGGGTGCCCACGAGGCGCTGACGTACGCCAGCGAGCGATCTGCTGTCGGACTGCTCACGAACGGCACCGAAGACACCCAGGGAACGAAACTCGACCGACTGGGGATCGAAGAGGCGTTCGACGCGACGGTGTTCTGCGGGGCCGGGACGGACTACCCCTCCAAACCCGCGCCCGAACCGTTCGCGGCGGTACTGGACGGACTCGGCGTCTCCCCGGCGAACGCCGTCTACGTCGGCGACAGGCTCGACGGCGACGTCACGGGCGCTCACAACGCCGGCATGGCTTCGGTGTGGGTGCCCACCGGCGACGCCACGCCTGACCCCGACCCGGCACCGACCTACCGGCTCGACTCCCCGGCGCAGCTGCCGAGCGTGCTGTAGCGCCGCTCGGTCGCGTCGGTTCGCGGAAGTCGGTCAGCACCCGACAGAAGCGCTCAGAGCGAACCCGAGGCCGCAAGACTGCGAACGTCACGGTAGTTACGTGCGGCCCAGTAGCCGACGCCGGAGACGACGACGGCGGCCGAGAGGAGGTAGACGAACAGGTGAGAGTAGACGACGGTATCTGTGTATCGGAGCGCGTCGACGACGCCCTCGGTGCCCAGCGAGACGGTCGCGAATCCGACGAGAGCGACCCCGGCCGCCCTGGCCAGGATCGCCGTGCCGTGAGTGCGTGCGTGGTCGGCGACGAGCAGTACGGCGATGAACGCGACGGCGCTCGCGAGCACGTACAGCGGCAGGCGTGCGACGAACCCGGCGGCCCGGCCGGCCGCGAGCGCGACCCCACCGAGAAAGACCGCAGTCAGTACGACCGTACACCCGCACAGTGTCGCCACGAGCGGCCCGAAACCCGCGACTCCTCTCCCGTCGAGGAGCGAATCCCTGGTTGCCATCGGATGGGTATCTCCGTTCGTCCCACAAAAACGCCCGTCAGCCAGTCGTCTGACCCGTTTCGGAGAACTGTCGAAAATTCGAATCCGTGAGTCATAGTGATTGTTGTAGATTATTTCCGGATAGCGCCGACCCCAGCGTCGGCGCGTCCCGGTAAATCGCTACAACAACCACTATCAGGCTTCGACCGTGAGACCTGCGCGCTCGGCGGCGTCGTCGGCGGTGGCGTCGTCGTGGACGACGGCAGAGACGGCGGTTGTGATCGCCTCGGGGTCGTCGTGCTGGAAGATAGAGCGTCCCATAGAGACGCCGTCGGCGCCGGCGTCCATCGCGCCCCGGACCATCGCCAGCGTCTCGCGGTCGGTCCCCTTCGAGCCGCCGGCGATCACCACGGGGAGTGACGTAGACTCGACGACCCTATCGAACGTCTCGGCGGTACCGCTGTAGGCAGTCTTGACGACGTCGGCACCCAGTTCCTCGGCGAGGCGGACCGCGTGACCCAGGTCCTCGGCGAACTCGGCGGGGTCGTCGTCGCGGACGTCGTGGCCCCGCGCGTAGGCCATCGCGACCGTGGGCATCCCGTAGGAGTCTGCCTCCCGCGTGACCTCCGAGAGCCCCGTGATCTGGTCGGGTTCGTACTCGCTGCCGACGTTGATGTGAAAGGAGACGGCGTCGGCGCCCGCGCGGATAGCGTCCTCGACGGTGCCGGTCGGGCGCTTGTCCATCTCGTCGGGTCCGATATCCGTCGAGGCGTTGAGGTGGGCGATATAGCCCGCGTCGTTCTTGTTCGGGTGGACGCGGTCGGCGATCCCTCGCTGGGTGAGAACGGCGTCGGCGCCGCCGCTCGTCACCGCGTCGATGGTCGATTCGATGTCTACGAGACCTTTCACGGCCCCGAGTGTGATACCGTGGTCCATCGGGACGACGAGGTAACGTCCCCCTGTCCCGATGCGGTCGAGACGTGCGGCCTTCCCTGCGGTCATATCGTGTGACGGTGTGGCAAGAGCGGTTAATTGCCTTCCGGTTTCGGACGATTTCGCGCCGACCCACACCGCCGATCCGCCCGCTCGAAATCTCACGGAGACCCCCTTCGACCCGTCTTTCGGTCGAACGACAACCTCCGTGTACACACCCAGTCGAGTCCTTCCCAGCCCCCCTGTTTTCACTATCGATATTTTGTACGGTACTGGTTTAGTGGTCCAGTGGACAGGTAGAAGTGTGAAAGAGGCGCCTATCGGCCGGTTCTATGCCACTTTATCCCCGGAAGCTATCCGTGTAGGGTTTGCGTTGTTGCTATCTATACTGATAGTGATTTCTGGATATCCGGCTATCGAGGCGGCCGGGGCGGCGGGCGGAGTCGACGAGCGGGTGACCGTCGCCGACCCACTCGCTAGCGGTATCGACAGTGCGGAGGGGTCGACGGAGGGAGCGAGCGAGACCGCGGTGTCGGTCACGCGGGCCGACAAAGAGCTTCGATACGAACTGACCGTGTCTCCGGACGCCGACGTCGACCGGCTGTGGGTGGTCGTCGGCGGGGCCACCGTCACCGACTCGAACGGGTTCGAGCGCGTCGAGAACGACGGACGGACGCGCCTGGTCTGGACGGGAGCGGAGCCCGCACGCGTCGTGTTGTCGGTCCAGGCGAGTCGGCCGGGCGCTGCCGACGGCCCGACGAACGGTCGTGAATCCGTCGCGACGGAGCGCTGGACGTTCGCGTCAGTCCCGTTCGTCGAGGTCCAGCGGGTCTCCGATGGGACGGTCGAGCGGTCGTGGCCACTCACCGAGCGTGCGGGCGGCCTCGCCGACGTCCACGGCGTCTTCGGTGACCGCTACGCGCTCGCCGGCCCAACTGAAGTCGTGACGCGCTCGAACACCGGTCGACAGGTCAGGGTCGTCCTCCCGGCGGGGGCGACGACTGGTGCGGCGCCCACTGCTATCGCCGACACGCTGGCCGACGCGGCAGGGCGACTCAACGTCGGTGACCGCGACGAGTCGGTACTGGCATACGCCGTCCCCGGGGTCAGGCGCGGCGGGGAGAGTGTCCCCGCCCGCGACGAGTTCTGGGTCGAAGCGGACTCGCGGCTCGACGACCCGGAGAACGTCTGGCTCCACGAGTACGTCCACACCCGCCAGTCGTTCCGGCTCGCGACCGACATGCGGTGGTTCCGCGAGGCCAGCGCCGAGTACTACGCCGCCCGACTCAGCTACGAGCAGGGATCGGTCTCCGAGCAGGCACTCCGGCGACACCTCGACGGTGACCCATCCCGGGCGACGCTGACCGACCCGACGACCTGGCAGAACGACGGCGTCCCCCACCACAAGGGCGCCCGAACGCTCGCCGTCCTCGACAGTAAGATCCGCGCCGAGACGGGTGACCACCGGTCGCTCGAAGACGTGTTCAGGCGGCTCAACCGCCACGACGGAAGCGTGACCTACGCGGTCTTCACCCGGACCGTCGGCGAGGTGGCCGGCACCTCGATGGACGGCTGGCTCGACAAACACGTCGCTGGCGACGCCCCAGTCACAGACCAGTACCCCCACGACTCCGGCGCCCTCGCGTCGGGCGCCCTCCCCCACGACTGGAGCAATAGTGTCGAGGCCCGCTCCCCTGCGCTCACCTTCCTCCTCGTGTCGCTCGCGCTGAGCGTCGCCGCGGCGGCGCCGCTCTATCGCGTGCTTCGGCGCCTCGAACGACGACAGCGCGACCGTGAGCGCGACGACGACCGAACGACGCGACGGTCGCGACGACCCCAGTGACCGACGCTATTGCTGCCGACTGTGGCCCGCCTGCCCCAGCCCGGCAACGCACACCCGGACGTCGACTGGAGGCCGTCGATGCGGTGACTTCACCGTGGAGTTGCACGTCACACAGTTTCGATCCCGATCCCGTCCGAGTGGGTCTCGACGACCACCCCATGGGTTCGCCCGCCGTGTTCGAAGGCGACTTCGACGGCGGCCGGGTCGGTGCGCTCGACGACCTCGGTGGCCGCGCCCAGCGCCGCGAGGCGGTACCGCCACGGGCCGACCTGGCCCGGTCCCGAACCGACCGACTCGAAGAACGCCGCGACCGACGGGGAGACGATGGCGTATTCGAGGACAGGGCCACGACCGCTCTCACCACAGGTGTCACAGTTCGCGTCGACAACCGTCGCGTACCGCCGGTCACAGTCGTCACAGACGCCGTTCGGTCCGGTCTCGTGGGCGGGACAGACCGCCAGCGACCGGTCCATGGGGGCACGACAGTCCCAGCAGACACCGTGTCGCGAGGAGCGGACCTTCGCGAACATCGCGAGCGTCGCCGCGTCGAGCAACTCGGCGGTTTCGGGTTGCTGGGCCCCGAGAGCAGGGACTTCGACGAACGTGAAGTCGCCGTCGGCGGCGAGGCCACCGCAGTCGCGACAGCGCACGCTGACGATCTCCCGACGATACGCGACGACGAGGTCGCCCCCGCAGTACGGACACGGGTCCGGGGCCACGCGCTCGTCGAGCGTGGTGTAGGCAAAGGAGTCGTAGCGGTCGATCGACTGCATCAGATTGTATCCCAGCGGCGTGAGTACGTAGCCGTCTTCGCGGTCCGCGACGAGGACGCCCGCGAGTTCGCCGAGGTGGTAGTTGAAGTTCCCGCTGTCGGTGACGTCGGTCGCCTCCAGCAACTCAGAGAAGGAGTGTCCCTCCCGGCGTTCGGTGACGTACGCCGCGAACTCGAACTCCGCCCAGAGCGCCCGCATGATCGCCATCCGCGTCTCGTTTCCCAGGAGTGCCAGGAGTTCGTCGACCGCCGGGACCTCGGCCGGTTCGTCGGCCCCATTCGCACAGTCGTCGGAGTCCTCGCCCGTCACGGCCACCCACCCCGGGTGTCACTGCGACCAGTCGCTCGCCCGATTCCGTCGTCCGGCCCGCTCCTGCCGGACGGTCGCGCTCCGAAATTGCCACCTGCTGCCACCCCAGATAATATCATACGTTCAACAGCAACTCATTGCTGGGGAAGATTATAATTCCGTGGGATCAACAGGTTGTCGGCGGCTACGACATCGCCGCTACTGCCCCGTCGACTGCGCTGTGGACTCGTCCGGCGGCTTCTCCCCCGGAGCCCCGGCGAGCACGACCGACCGGGTGCGTGGGTGGATTCGGACTCCCTGGGGAGGGGGTTCAGGCTTCGTCGGGCGGAACCTCGGCCGTGGCACCGGCGTTCGCGCCCGCTTTCAGTTCACGTGCTTTCGATTCGAGTCGCTCGGCGACCGTCGAGACGTCGTCGCCAGCCTCGTGGCCCTCGGCGATGATATCGACCAGCGCCGAGCCGACGATTATCCCGTCGGCGCCCGCCGAGACGATTCGCTCGGCGTGGTCGCCGGTCTTGATACCGAAGCCGACCGCCTTGGGCACGTCCCAGTCGGCGACGCGTTCGAGCGACGACCCCGTCTGGTCGGAGACGTCCTCGCGGGCACCCGTCACCCCCAGTCGGGCCTGGACGTAGACGTAGCCCGAAACCTGCTCGCGCATCGATTCGAGCCGGTCGCCCCGCGTCGTCGGTGCGATGATAAAGACCAGGTCGAGCCCGAACTCGTCACAGGCGTCCCGGAGGGGGTCAGCCTCCTCCGCGGGCAGATCGACCACGACGAACCCCTCGATGCCCACCTCGGCGGCACGTTCGACGAACGCACGCGGGCCGGTCTCACCCGTCTCCGGGTTCGTGTACTGGTAGACCAGGTTGTAGTAGGTCATACACACCAGCGGCACGTCGACGTCCAGGTCCTCGACGAACTCGAAATAGCGCGTCGGGGTCATTCCCGCTTCCAGCGAGCGGACGACCGCCCCCTGGATGGTCGACCCCTCGGCGATGGGTTCCGAGAAGGGTAGTCCGAGCTCGATGACGTCCGCGCCGCCCCGTTCGAGCGCTTCGACGTACTCAAGCGAGGCCTCGTAGGACGGGTCGCCCGCCGCGACGTAGGGGACGAAAGCCGGTTCGTCCGCGAAGACGCGTTCGAGGGCCATCAGATAGCGCCTCCCTCGCCCGCCGCCGAACGGAGTACCGACATGTCCGGCGCGACGTCGAGGTCGCGTTTCTCGGTCTCTTCGAGGACGGTTTCCAGGTCCTTGTCGCCCCGTCCGGAGACGTTCACGACCACGAGGTCGCCCAGTTGGTCGTAATGTTCCTCCAGATAGCCGAAGGCGTGTGCGGTCTCCAGGGCAGGGATGACACCCTCGTCCTGGGAGAGGCGGTGGAACGCCTCCAGCGCGGCGTCGTCGTCGACGTTGACGGCGTCGACCCGGCCCTCGTCGACGAGGTGGGCGAGTTCCGGCCCGACGCCGGCGTAGTCCAGCCCCGCCGAGACGGAGTGTGACTCCATGATCTGACCGTGAGAGTCCTGAAGGAGTTTCGTGCGCGCGCCGTGGAGGACGCCCTCCGCCCCGGTCGACAGCGACGCCGAGTTGGGTGCGACGCCCTCCTCCTCGTCGACCGAGAGCGACGAGCCGCCCGCTTCGACGGCGTACAGTCCGACGTCCTCGTCGGGAACGAAGTGGTGGAAGGTGCCCATCGTGTTGGACCCGCCGCCGGCACACGCCAGCACTGCGTCGGGGAGTCTCCCTTCTTTTGCCTGGATCTGCTCGCGGGCTTCCTCGCTGATGACCGCCTGGAAGTCCCGGACCATCGCGGGGAAGGGCGCGGGGCCGACGACCGACCCGATGACGTAGTGGGTCCGTTCGACCGTGGTGGCCCAGTCGCGCATCGTCTCGGAGATCGCTTCTTTGAGAGTCCCCCGACCGGTCGTGACGGGGGTGATCTCGGCCCCGTTTATCTTCATCCGGAAGACGTTGGGTCGCTGGCGCCGGATGTCGGTTTCGCCCATGTATATCTCACAGGGCATGTCGAGGTGGGCGGCGGCCATCGCGGTCGCGGTGCCGTGCTGGCCGGCACCGGTCTCGGCGATGATCCGCTCTTTACCCATGTACTTCGCGAGCAGTACCTGCCCGAGGGCGTTGTTGAGTTTGTGTGCGCCGCCGTGAAGCAGGTCCTCGCGCTTGAGATACACGGTCGTATCGTATCGCTCCGAGAGCGCCTCGGCGTGCTGGAGCGGCAGGGGGCGCCCGCCGAAATCCGCCAGGCGCCGCCGGAACTCGTCCATGAAGCCGTCCTCGTTGTCGAGCACGTAGCGCTCGTAGGCGTCTGTCAGTTCCTCGATCGCCGGCATCAGCGACTCGGGGACGTACTGTCCGCCGTAGTCGCCGAAGGTCTTGTCCGTACTCATTGTGTGTCTCCCGCAGTCGCAAAGTGGCGGGTGTTCGCACCGACGTCCCCGTCCATGATCGCAGAGCCGATCAGGAGCGCGTCGGCGCCCGCCTCGCGCATCCGTTCCGCGTCTGTCGTCGTCGCTATGCCGCTCTCCGCAATGAGGGTGACGCTCCCCTGGTCCCGTTCGTCGGCGAGTTCGCGAGCGGTCGGCCCCACCGACTCGAAGGTTCCCAGGTCCACGTCGAGTTGTGCGAGGTCGCGGTTGTTCACGCCGACGATCGCCGCACCGGCGTCCAGTGCCCGCTCGACTTCCGCCGCGGAGTGGGTCTCGACGAGCACCTGGAATCCCCGTTCGCGGGCTGCTTCGAGGAGGTCGTCGAGGTCGTCGGTCCCCGGTTCGTCCAGAAAGCGGACGATGAGCAAGACGACGTCGGCCTCGACGGCATCGAGCTGGGCCTCGCGAACGAGGAAGTCCTTGCGCAGAACCGGCACATCGACCGCCTCGCGGACCCGCGCCAGCGCGTCGGTCGACCCGCCGAAGTGCTCGGGTTCGGTCAGTACCGAGAGGGCGGCCGCACCGCCGTCGACCATCTCGCGGGCCAGTTCGACCGGGTCGTCGGCGCGCTCGCCGTCGGTCGTCGGACTCGTCGGCTTGACCTCCGCGACGACCGGGACTCGGCCGTCGGCCTCGGCCGCCGCGAAGGCCCCAGGGAGCGACCGTGCGTCCACGTCGACCCGCTCGTCGCCGCCCGACCGTTCGCGCGCCGCGTCAAGTATCGACCGGACCGCTGGGTCGATCTCGTCACCAGTACCCATTACTGTTCACTAACGGACAGAGTTGCACATAAGCCTTGCGTCATAGGAGTGGTTCGAGCGAAGCGAGAACCACGAAACGCGAACGGGGAGCGTATCGACCCGTGAGCAGGGTACGACCTGAACGAAGTGAGGGCCACAAGAGTGAACGGCGACCACGAACGCGAACGACGACTGGCGGGAACCGCGTGCGGGCGAGACCACCGGCGTGGTCGGTCAGTCTGACTTCTCGACAGGGGTTCCGTCGGGCCGTTTCGCCCCTTCGGAGTCGTGGACGACGACCTCGCCCGGTCCGGTGGCGACCGGTTCGTACCTATCGCGGACGGCGATGGCTTCTTCGAGTTCTCGGACCGCGCGTTCTTTGAGCGCCGCGGCCAGTTCCTCGGCGTCCACTCGCGAGATGTCCCGACCCAGCCCCTCGCACTCGTGGGCGCGGACCAGACCGTCACTGTCGGCGGACCCATCGCTGGCGGTGCCGTCTGCGTGCGAGACCGCCGGTCCCGCGCTGTCGACGGCCTCGCCCATCGGCTGGCTCGTCCCGCCCAGCGCGACGCTGAACGGGTAGGTGCGACAGACCAGCGGCCGGTCGGCGTGGACCGTACACCGCCCCGCGCCCGCCGCGTCGCCGTTGTCGTCGTCCACGTCCTCGGCGTAGAACCGGCAGTCCCCACAGTCGTCGGTCTGGAGCGCCCACTCGAAGGTCTCGCCCTCGGGGCCGTCGGCCCCCTCCGAGAGTCCGTAGGGCATCGGCCGCGCGACGTCGCGCCAGTCGTAGGGTTCGGTCTCCGCTCCTGCCGCGCGCTGGAGTCGGCGCACCTCGTCGGGGAACACGGTCGCGACGTGGTCGTGAGCTTCCCCGCCGGAGGCGTCGCTGTCCCGGGCATCGCTGTCCCGGGTATCGCCGTCACTGGGGTCGTCGTTTCCAGCGTCACCGTCGGCGTCGTCACAGCCCTCGACGGCCTTGCAGCAGGCGCCACAGCGGGTGCACTCGAAGCCGATCGACTCGATGGCGTCGGCGAGTACAGCGACGTCGAGGTCGCGCGCCCTGTCGAGTTCGGCTTCGAGACTCTCCATACGAGGGCTATCGGGCCGAACGGCAAAAGCCTCGCGTCCAGCGTCGTCCTCGTCCGCCGGACAGGTCAGACCGGCGACGCCCGGTTTCGCTGCCCGTCCCACTCCACGCGCCCCTCGACCGCGAGTTTTTCGAGGTGCGCGTGCACGGTCGCCACTGCGAGGTCGCGCACGCCGGTCAGGTCCTTCTCGTAGGCCGCGTCACAGACCGCCTCGACCGTCCGCGCCCCGCCCGCGACCGCTGCGAGCACGCGCCGCTCCCGGTCCAGTCGGTGGGCGATCAGTCGCTCGACGGTCGGGCGGACCTCGTCGATCACGGGGCCGTGCCCGGGCAGGAGACGGGCGGGTGCCAGTGCGTGCGTTCGCCGCAGACTGGTCAGGTACGCGCGCAGGTCGCCCTCGGGTGCGGCGACGGCGACGCTGCCTTCCGCGACCGCGAGATCACCACAGACCATCGCGTCCCCGTGCGCGAACGCGACGTGTTCGGGAGCGTGTCCCGGCGTGTCGACGACGCGGACGACCCCGTCTCCGGTCGGGATCGCCGCCCCCTCGCGGAACGTCCGGTCGGGCGCGACGCCGGTGGCCGCTTCGAAGGTACGCTCCCGGCCGGTTCGAGCCCAGACGGTCGCGTCGTGGCGCTCGGCGTAGCGGGCGAGCGCCCCGACGTGGTCGGGGTGGTGGTGTGTCACCGCGACGTGACCCACGCGCTGTCGGTCGGCGACGGCGTCGAGTCGGTCGGTCGCCGCCGCCGGGTCGACGAGCACCGCCGGGTCCGACCCGAGGACGTACGCGGCGGTCTCGCCGGTCGGCGCGCGCGTCTCGACGGGGACGGATACCCGAGTGGTCACCATTGCCGACGCTAGGGATCCCTGTCGCCTGTCGGTTTCGAATCGGACGGGACGAAAACGCTCGACCCCGCCCACCCGTGGATGTCCACCCGTGAACGACCAGGTCGGGCGTTCAGCGCTGGAGGAAGTAGACCTGTTTGCGCGCGTCGCGGTAGCTGTACCGGGACCCCACCAGGTCCGACTCTTCGAGCCGGTTCAGCGCGTACCGGACCGTCCGGTCGGGCAACAGCGAATCCTCGGCGAGTTGTCCCTGCGAGAGGGGCTCGTCCGTCTCCAGTACCTTGGCCACGAGCTTCGCGCTCGGGGGCAGTTCGCGGAGCCGTTCCCGGAACTCTGCGTCGGTAAATGCGTCCTCGCCACCATCGTCGTCGACCGCCGTCCGCGTGCTCATATCTCACTCTGGCCGGACGGTTATGGTAAAACTTGGCTATATGGATGACCAAACAATCAAAACCATTTAAGGAAATATTATATCCTTGCTGGATCGGTGAGACGAGTGGGACGGCACGGAGAGGGCGTCCGATTCCAGGGACAGAGATTTTGGTTGGCGTTGCCTACCTACGGGCGTGTCATCGATACCCGAGTCCTACCACGACCTGTTCGAGCAGCAGACGTTCGCCCACATCGCGACGGTGATGCCCGACGGGACGCCCCAGGTGACACCCGTCTGGGTCGACTACGACGCCGAACGCGACCGGTTGCTCGTCAACACCGCGCGCGGCAGACAGAAGGAACGCAACGTCGCCGCCAACCCGAAGGTGGGCGTGAGCATGCTCGACCCCGACGACCCCTATCGCTGGTGTTCGGTCCGTGGCGAGGTGACGGCGCTCACCGAAGAGGGTGCGGTCGACCACATCGACGCGCTCGCCCGCCGCTATCTCGACGTCGAAGAGTACCCGAGCCACGACGCCGAAGACGCTCCGCGGGTGATCATCGAGATCCGACCGGACGACGTCGTGACCGGTTGATCCGGACACGGATCACCGGGACCAGTCACGGCAGGCAGTGGCCGGGGCTGGCCACGGCAAGCAGCGGGGGCAGGTCCGTCCCGGGCAAAGCGAACGAGACGTGACGAGCGTCGTAACGGACGCCTTTCAGTACCCTTTTGTGCGCCGACTCTCGACGTTCGGACAGCCGTGAAGGGCCAGGAGTGGTACCAACAGGAAGACGTGGTCGACGCCTACGAGGACAAACGGTTCTCGCGAGGCGGTGGGCGGCTCACCGACCGACTGGAGAAAGCGGCGTTCCTCGACGCGCTCGAGCCCGTCGACGGCAGGAAGATCCTCGAGATCGCCTGTGGCACCGGCCGGTTCACCGTCATGATGGCCGAGCGCGGGGCCGACATGGTCGGACTCGACATCTCCGCGCCGATGCTGGGCGAGGGTCGCCGGAAGGCCCGCCGTGCAAACGTCGCCGACCACATCGAGTTCATGCGCGGCGACGCCGCCCGACTCCCCTTCCCCGACGACCACTTCGACGCCGTCTTCGCCGCTCGCTTCTTCCACCTGGCCGATACCCCCGAGGAGTACCTCGCCGAGATGGCCCGCGTCTCGCGCGAACGGGTCGTCTTCGACACCTACAACCGTCTGTCGAGTCGCCTGCTGTACAACTGGGCGCTCCCGATGGGGTCGCGCCTCTACTCCCGCGAGGAGGTCCACGAGATGCTCCACACAGCGGGACTCCATCTGACCGACGAGCACCACGAGTTCCTCGTCCCGTTCGGGCTCTATCGCCAGCTTCCCGGGAGCGTCGCACGACCGCTCCGGAGTGTCGAGAAAACCGTCAGCGACACCAGGCCCGGCGACCGCCTGGCGTCTATCTCCTACTGGTCCGCCGCCGTCGACTGACGCCGCCGCCCCTCGCAGTGTGTCCCCGTACCGTTCGGACAGCTGACGGGTGGGCACACGCAAGTGCAGTAAACTCCGCCGAGACGGGCTCTCCGTTGGATCGCACCGGTCCGTGGCGGTGCGCGGCTTTTTTCCGGGTGGGACTCGCTACGGGGGGTATGCAGCTCTCGGTGGTGGTCCCGACGCTCGACGGCCGGGAGCAACTCGCACGGACGCTCGACGCGCTCTCCGAGCACGTCCCCGACGCCGAGGTCGTCGTCGTCAACGGCCCATCCACGGACGGGACCACCGGGATGGTCCGCGAGCGCGACGACGTCGACGTCCTCGTCGAAGTCGCGGACCGGTCGGTCGCGGCGGCACGCAACGCCGGTGCCGACCACGCCCGCGGCGACGTCGTCGCGTTCGTCGACCAGGGGCTCTCCGTGACCGACTCCTGGGTCGGGGCAGTCGCCGATGGACTCGACGACAGCGAGGTCGTGACCGGGCCGGTCCACGTCCCCCTGCGCGGCGGGATGACGACCGAAGACGTCGAGTCAGAGCGGGTGGGCGGGCGCGAAGTCACGTTCCTCAACAGCGGGAACGCAGCGTTCCGGCGGACGACCCTCGACGCGATCGACGGGTTCGACGAGTCCCTCGACGTCGGGAGTTCACGTGACGCCGCCCACCGACTGGCGGCGCTGGGCGCGAGCGTCAGCTGGCAGTCGGGGATGGGTGTCGCTCGCGAGTTCGGTACCGACGGTGGCGTCCACGAGCGCGACCACCGGGGGAAATATCGCTCGCTCGCCTACCGCCTCACGAAGAATTACGGGTTGCGCCCGGGGATCGTCCAGCGGATGTTCAGCATGGCCGGTCGTGACGCCGTCGAATCGCTCCGGGACGTCGCCAGCGGCGACGACCGCCCCTCTGGCTGGCTCGCCACCGGCCGCGAGGTGGTCGTCGGCCTCTCGCGCGGGACCGCCGCCGGCACCTGGGCGCGCCTGCTCGACCGCACCTCGCGGCGCAACCCCAACGGCCGCTCCTCGCGCTCTGACCGCGCTGTCGCCGTCTACGACCGACGCGAGAATTGACGGGTTTCGCCTCTCGTGACCGACAGAGTGTGGATGTAACGCTGGTTTCGTGTGAACTAGAACTGAAAGAAAACCGATTCGTGACCGCACCGCACTCGACGTGATGGGATGAAAGCCCTCGGGCCGCTCGCGGTCGCTCAGCGACATATCTTCGCTCACTTCGTTCGCTCAGATAGGGGTCGCTGAGGCGACTACATGAACGCGACCGGCCCTCGCCCTTTCAGTCCGCCAGGGAAAATCCGGTTGCACAGGCCGTTTCGACGCGGAACGGTCGGTAGCGGACCACACAGATCCCTCCCTGGCGGACTGGAAGGGCGAGGCATGCTGGCGGTGTCCTCGTGAACGGAGTGAGCGAGGGCTCGAAAGACGAGCGAAGCGAAGTCTTTCGGTGAGCGAAGCGAACAGAGTCGCCTGAGCGGGCTCTATTCGAGCGGTGCGAGGTGCGAACGTAGTGAGCACCTCGATGCGAACGGGGAGCACAGCGACCCGTGAGCGAACGCAGTGAGCGAGAATATCCCGCTCAGCGACCGCGAGCACGCCGAGGGCTTCCATCTCTCGATCACGACTGCGATCGCGACGATCTGAAAAGATCCAGTTGTTACACTCACTAAGAATCTGCACCGCACAGCACAGCATACCACAGCAACCGCAGGCCACACACCTCCCCAACCGACTGCGTTGCTCGTCGCTCACTTCGTTCGCTCCTGTGCTACTCATCCCTCGCGCGGCGCCGTCTCGGGATGAACCCCTCGACGGCGCGCGCCATCGCTCGTGGTAACTGCATAGCTTAGATCGAACAGATCAAAACGACCGGGGCGTCCACTCGACACCCGCCCGTTCCACCGACCACTCACCGCTGTCCCGCAGGTGCGAGCGCCTCGACGACGCGGCCGGGATTGTTCGAGAACACCTTCCGCATGGCGTCCTCGGGGACGTCGAGCGTGAGGATCTCCATGATGGCGACGTTGGGATGGACAGCGGGCGTGCCGCTGCCGAAGAGCACGCGGTCGGGGTGTTCCAGGATCGCGCGTTCGAGGTGGTCGCGAAAGCGGACGAAACTCGTGTCGAGATAGAGGTCGTCGGCCCGCTCCAGCAGGTCGATGCTCTCGGCCATACACTCCCGGTCGAGCGGGTATCCCCCGAAATGTGCGAGTATCACCGGGAAGTCGTACTCCAGGAGTGTGGCCTCGACAGCAGCCGGCGGGAACGCCGACCCGCCGTGGACGACCGTGGGGAGCCCGACGGCTTCGAGCCCTTCGAGCACGTCGGTATCGGGGAGTCCGTCGCGAGCGGGGTGGAGGGTGAAGCCGACGAACCGGTCGTCGTAGGCGTACTGCTCGATGTCGGCGGGAGTGGTGTGGTGGTCACGCCGACTGGCGGTGAGGTTGCGCAGCCGGGCCACCGGCGTGTCGGCGGGGTCCCGGGCGCCGTTGACCCGCGCCATCGCGACGAAGGGGCGCTCGACGCTCATCCGCGCGACCGCGTTGTTGGCTTTCAGGTACGAGCCGTCGCGGGTACCCGCCGAAACGATCGCCCGGACGACACCCGCCTGGTGCATCTCGCGTTCGAGGCGTTCGGGGTCACCCAGCTCCTCGCGGCGGCGCCGTCCCTGGGCGGGTTCGAGTCGCGCGTGCACGTCGACCACCCTGAACCCGTGCTCCAACTCCAGCATTGGTGGGTGTTCGACCGACCGGCCTAAAACGGTTGCCGGGACGCCACCGCGACTCGTTCCGAACCCCCGGGCCCGCCCGCAGACCCCTCGACTTCATAAACCCTACCACCCGCGTTCGCGTGCCGTACGTTCACACACTCCTGGGGGTGTTTCGCTCGTCTGCATAGCAACGTTTATATAGAACCGCTAACGACAATTCTAACGACACACCTATGGCATCCGGTCAGCGACGCATGGGAGGACAACCCATGTTCATTCTGGAGGAAGACACCCAGCGGACATCGGGTGAGGACGCACAGAGTTCGAACATCACGGCGGGCAAGGCAGTCAGCGAAGCGGTTCGCACGACCCTGGGCCCCCGTGGGATGGACAAGATGCTCGTCTCGGACAGCGGCGACGTCGTCATCACGAACGACGGCGCCACGATCCTCAACGAGATGGACATCGAACACCCCGCGGCCCAGATGATCACCGAGGTCGCCGACACGCAGGAAGACGAGGTCGGCGACGGGACGACCACGGCGGCCGTCCTCTCGGGCGAACTCCTCTCGAAGGCCGAGGACCTGCTCGACGACGACGTCCACCCGACGACGATCGTCGAGGGCTACTACGAGGCCGCCCGGATGGCCCACGACGCCATCGACGAGGTTACCCTGGACGTCGAACTCGACGACGAACTGCTCGAGAAAGTCGCCCAGTCGAGCATGACCGGCAAGGGCACCGGCGACGTCTCCGCCGAGATCCTCGCCGAGACGGTGGTCGACGCCGTCCACCACGCGACGACCGACGGCAGCGTCGTCCGTGACAACATCTCCGTCCACACCCAGACCGGCTCCTCGTCCAGCGCGACGCGGCTGGTCAACGGGCTCATCATCGACGAAGAGCCCCTCCACGACAACATGCCCCGCCGGATCGAGGACGCCGACGTCGCGTTCGTCGCCGACGACATCGAGGTACGCGAGACCAACATCGACGCCGAGTACAACGTCTCCAGCGTCGACGACCTCAACACGGCCATCGAATCCGAGCAGAACGAACTCCAGGGCTACGCCGACCACATCGTCGACGTCGGTGTCGACGTGCTGTTCGTCGACGGCGACGTCGCCGACCACGTCCAGGCCGCCCTCGCCAAGGAGGGCGTCATGGTCCTGGAGAACAAACACGACGACGGCGACGACCTGGCCTTCGCGACCGGGCTCACCCCCGTGGCGAACGTCAACGAGCTCGAAGAAGCGGATCTGGGCCACGCCGGCGAAGTCTACGTGGAGAAGTTCGGCGACGAGACGCTCACGTTCCTCGAAGACGGCGCCGCCGGTGAGGCCGTCACCGTCTTCGCTCGCGGCGGCACCGAACACGTCACGGACGAACTCGAACGCGTCCTCGGTGACGCACTCGACGTCGTCACGGCGGCCGTCGACCAGGGCGGCGTCGTCCCCGGCGCCGGCGCCACCGAGATCGCCATCGCCGACCACGTCCGCGACGAGGCAGCCAGCATCGAAGGCCGCAAGCAACTCGCCGTCGAGGCCTTCGCCGACGCCATCGACGTCCTGCCCCGCACCCTCGCCGAGAACACCGGCATGGACCCCATCGACGCCCTGGTCGACCTGCGCGCCGAGTTCGAGCGCGAGGGCATCGCCGGCATCATCTCCGAGGGCCAGACGGGCATCATCGACGACCCCGTCGACTACGGTGTCTTAGACCCCGTCGCCGTCAAGCACGAGGCCGTCGAGTCCGCCACCGAGGCCTCGACGATGATCGTCCGCATCGACGACGTCATCTCCGCGAAAGCCTGACTCGGCGACCCGCCGGTCGTTGTCCCCAGTTTTTCAGCGGTTTCGGTCGGTATCGGACGTTTCCCGCCGCCAGCGACGGTAAACGGTCGCCGCAATCTTTATCGTGGAGGGCAGTAACAAGTGGAGATGTTGACATGGATGGGATGCTAACAGATGTCGCGGCCGCCATCGCCGACGCGGAGGGCGTCGAACCGTCGGAGCTCGACTACCGGCTCTACGACTACGTCGAACCGGAGGCAATCGAACTGCTGGCGTCGCGCCCGGACGACTCCTGGACGCTCACGTTCAGTGTGTCGGAACACGAAGTCACCGTGACCGACGAGGGCCGGGTCGTGGTGGACGACCAGCGGGTCGAACGGCCCGCCTGACGGTTCTCACTATTCCAGTGTTTCCGGGCAGAGCCGTTCGATACCAGCGAGTCGGGTCACGGTCCGCTCCCGTCGTCTTCGGCGACGGTCCGAATCCGTTCGATGCCGTCTATCTCGTCGATCACCTCGGCGACGGCGTCGGGAACGTGTTCGACCCACTCGTCGCCAGCGAGCATCTGCTCGCGGATCCCCGTTCCCTCGAAGCGATGGCGCTCGACCATCGGGGGATGGCGCACCTCGACGCCGGCCTCCTCGAAGAGGCGGATCACCAGCGGGTTGTTCGAGTAGGCGACGTCGAACGCCGGGACCATGCTCTCCAGGTGACTCACCCACAGCGAGTTGCGGTCGATGTCCTCGATGGGGACGACGTAGGTCTGGACGTCGGCGTCGGCGACGGCTTTCGTGACCATCAGGACGCGCTCGCCGGCGGTGAAGGGGTCGTGGACGGTGTGAGAGACGTCTGCGCTCCCGATGCCGAGGACGAGTTCGTCCACGTCGTCGGCGACGTGCTCGACGACCGCCCGGTGTCCGTCGTGGAACGGCTGGAACCGACCGATGAAGAAACCGCGTGTCATACCCGTGTCTGTCCGGGCAGTCCCTTAACGCTCGCGGGTTAGGGCTGAATTCGTCCGGATCCGGGGACAGTCTGCCGGCGTGTCGGCGGGCGTTTCGGGTGGCGCCGGCTGACCGATAGAAGTGAGAGCTGTGTCGCCCGTCGCCAGTCACAGATTTTCGAGGGAATAGGCCGCAGTAGGCTTATACCCACGCATTTCGAGGTTCTCAGGATCTGTTCTGCGGGAGAAAGTATATCAATAGACAGCCCTTGGCAGATAACGTCAGCAACGTTTGTATGAGCGAGAACACCGACACCGAAGATTCGTCCGCGCCGGAGGCGGACGAGGCGAAAGACACCGGCGAAATCGCCGACTCCGACCCGCCAGAAGCGGCGGAGAGCGACGACGCCACTCCGGGCGAAGAGCACGCGGGTGACGCCGACCCCGACCCCGGCGCCGACGGGGCCGCCGACGGCAACGGTGACGCGTCGTCCGACGATATACTCCCGGGTGAGGCCGCCACCGACGGGGCGGACACCGGGAGCGACGAGGCCGTCAACGGTGACGGCGACGACCTCGGGAGCCAGGTCGAACTCGACGTCGAGGACGCCGCCGTCGAGAACCCCGAAGAAGACCTGCTGGGCGGGATCGACATCGGCTCGACCGCCGACATCGAGGTCCCCGACCGACTGGTCGACCAGGTCATCGGCCAGGACCACGCGCGAGACGTCGTCCTGAAGGCGGCCAAACAGCGCCGTCACGTCATGATGATCGGCTCGCCCGGGACGGGCAAGTCCATGCTCGCGAAGGCGATGAGCCAGCTCCTCCCCAAGGAGGACCTGCAGGACGTGCTGGTCTATCACAACCCGGACGACGGCAACGAGCCGAAGATCCGGACGGTCCCCGCGGGCAAGGGTGAACAGATCGTCGACGCCCACAAGGAGGAAGCCCGCAAGCGCAACCAGATGCGGTCGTTCCTGATGTGGATCATCATCGCGATCATCATCGGCTACGCGAT
>Ga0207718_100813_pt1 | contig 21860 bp, 15 predicted proteins | sample A23M2SouthBayCA_FD_187749 | JGI IMG/M metagenome (GOLD analysis project Ga0207718, IMG submission 187749) | Aerobic enrichment media microbial communities from Eden Landing Ponds, California, USA - A23 M2 (SPAdes) | ecosystem: Environmental > Aquatic > Marine > Unclassified | place: Emeryville... | reverse complement strand
GTAACGTCGTTATCTGGGAAGAGGAGCCCGGTAAGCAGGTCGTCTACCACGTCTCCATCATGCGCATCGCGCGCCTCGTCGGGATGGCGCCCGACAACGAGGAGATGGCGGACATCGTCGCCGACACCGGCGAACTCGTCGACGAGGCGTTCGCGAACCTCTGAGATCACCCCCGCGCTTCAGCGCGGCGAGCGCGTCGGGCTGCGGACCGCCCGGCCCGGCGTACAGGGCGGGCGGCGAACCGGACCGAACACAGAAGACCATTATCAGTTGCGTGCGAACCGGAGGGTATGACCGGTGACGTTGGTGGTCGTCCGGGCTCGCCACTGCGCCCAGACACGCAGCCCATCGAGATCCTCCACGTCGACGACGACCCGGGCTTCGTCAACCTCGTCGCGACGTTCCTCGAGCGCGAACACGACGCCTTTACTGTTCGCACCGAAACCGACCCCCGTGACGCACTCGCGGTCCTCGAGGCGGAGGACTGCTCCGTAGACTGCGTCGTGAGCGATTACGACATGCCGGGGGTGGACGGGTTGACCGTCTTGGAACGAGTACGGGACGCACATACCGATCTCCCGTTTATTCTCTTCACCGGGAAGGGAAGCGAGGAGATCGCCAGCGAGGCGATCACTGCCGGCGTCACCGACTACCTCCAGAAGGCGGGCGGGACGGAACAGTACAGCGTCCTCGCAAATCGGATCCGAAACGCTGTCGGAGGGTACCGGGCCGAAAGATACCTGAACCGCGGGATCGAAGCCATCGAGACCGCTCAAGACGGAATCAGCATTCTCAACGAAGACGGCCGTGTCGAGTACGCGAACGCCGCCTGTGCGGAGATACTCGGATACCCCCGCGAGGAACTCATCGGCCTTCACTGGGAGACGTTCTACCGCGACGACGACGTGGACGACGTCTACGACGAGCTCCTCCCGGAAGCGCGCGACGGCCGCTGGCGGGGGACCACGACGTTCGTCCGAAAGCGCGGCGACGAGCTCGACATCGAACATACGCTCTCGTACACCGCGGACGGCTCGCTCATCTGTACGCTCAGTCCACAGGCGGCCGACGCCGCCGCGCCGAACCTGTCTGTCAAAGAACAAGCGATCGACGAGGCTCCAGTCGGAATTCTCCTGACTGACCCCCATCAGGACGATAACCCGATCATTTACGCGAACGACGAGTTCACCGCCCTCACCGGCTACGAGAAACGGGAGATCGTCGGGCGGAACTGTCGGTTCCTTCAAGGCGAGGCGACCGAAGACGAACCGGTCCGGAGGCTTCGGACCGCGATCGACAATCGGGAACCGGTGACCGTCGAACTCCGGAACTACCGGAAGGACGGGACTGAGTTCTGGAACCGCGTCCGCGTCGCACCGCTGTTCGACGACGACGGTGAGGTCGACCTCTTCGTCGGGTTCCAGGACGACGTCACGGATCGCAAACGGTACGAGCAGCAGTTACGGTCCAACAGTGCACGGCTCGAGGCGCTGTTCGAACACTCGCCCGACATGTTCGCGGTCCACGACATCGACGGCGAGATCCGAGACGTCAACCAGCGGTTGTGCGACGAGCTCGGATACACCGAAACGGAGCTTCTGGGACGGAACGTCTGGGACATCGACCCGACAGCCGATCCCGATCGGGCGTCGTCGTTCTGGGACACGCTCCCACCGAACACCCCGCACCGATTCGAGGGGGAGCTCGAACGAAAGGACGGGTCGACGTTCCCCATCGAGGTTCATCTCATTCGCCTGAACTTGGACGGGGAAGACCGGTTCGTGGCGATGGACCGCGACATCAGCGACCAGAAGCGGCGCGAACGCGAGCTCGTCCAGCAGAACGAGCGACTGGACCGGTTCACGAGCGTCGTGAGCCACGACCTGCGGAACCCGCTGCGAGTCGCGGAGGGGCGGCTCGAGTTACTGCGAGAGGACTGCGACAGCGATCACGTCGACGACGTCGATCACGCGCTGGACCGCATGGATACGCTGATCGAGGACCTGCTGACGCTCGCCCAGACCGGAGCCGAAGCGATGACGCTCCAGTCCATCCAGCTATCGGACCTCGTCGAGACCAGCTGGGGGGCGCTGTCGACGGCGGACGCGACGGTAACCGTGGAGACCGATCGAACTGTCGAGGCCGACCGCGATCAGCTTCAGCAGCTCCTAACCAACCTCTTTCGGAACGCGGTCGAGCACGGCGGACCAGCCGTAACGGTAACAGTCGGGGACACGGCGGACGGGTTCTACGTCGCCGACGACGGGGTCGGCTTCCCCGAGTCCGCGGGAGAAAGCGTGTTTGACGCCGGGTACACGACGGCCGACGACGGATCCGGATTCGGCCTCAGCATCGTTGAGGAGGTCGCCAGCCGACACGACTGGACGGTCACGGCCGCGAACGGCGCTCGCGGCGGTGCGCGCTTCGACATCTCGATCGAGTGACGGCACAATCGAGCACTCCGATTCAGTGCAGACTCCAGTTCCCTCGGCTCCTCGTCGCGAATTGTTGTGGAGGTCATCGTTATTCGATCGGCATGTGTCGGTTCCGCATCTCACCGCCACAGTCGGGACACTTACCGGGGCTGGTTTCCGAAAGCAGGACGTTTCCGCACTCGAAGCACTCGTAGGCCGATTCCGCGGCCGAATTTTGGGAGGCGTCTCTCATGGTGGTTGAGAGTCCCGGCGGTCTCTCGCAGGGCACTCTACCAAAACGAAGTGGCCGTATGAGGGAGTATGTAGTAGTTGAGTATGAACGCAAGTAGTGTGCAGTAGGGTTTATCATTCAACCCACGGATAACGGAGAGCCGGACAATCATCCGCCGGTGGTAAGACGTACGAACCGGCCGTTACGTTCAGTTGAGAGACCGAGTGACGACGGGCGAATGATCGTCGATTAGGGCCGTGAACAGCTTCCGCTGTGCAGTTCGAATATGCTGATAGAAGGCCTGCGGAGAGATGTCCAGCGAGTCGGCCACATCCTCTCCCGTCGCCTCTCGCGGGGACTCGAAGAACCCGCTGTAGTACGCCGTCTCCAGAACCTCCAGCTGTCTGACGGTCAGCTGGTCAAGCACTGACGCGTAAAGCCCGTGTTCGGACGCCTGTTCCCGCGTTTGCTTTGACGTGAGCTTGACATCGCTGAACCGCTCGCTAACGAATTGGGTGACGTGCCTGACTTCGACGCCCTGAGCGACATCGATGACCAATTCGGTGTTCGATTCTGCGGCGGTTGCAGTTTGAAGGACGGCACCGTGGTCAGCAAGTTCCGTCGCGAGGAACGGTTCAGATAATCGGAGCCGTACCACGCCTCCGGAGTCACCGCCACGGATCCGCTGTACATCCTCAACGATCCGGAGGCCAGCCGCCGCGTCGACGACGTCGTCAAGTGGCACATCCCCGACAGTGACGAAGACGTAGTTGCCGCTGACGGTCTGTTGGACGCCGCCTTCGTAAGTGAGCGTACAGTCGGCGGCCTTCGCTAATTGCGTCAGCACGAATGACGGATTGGTAGCCGTGTATTCGACCCGGGTCATCGAGGTGGTGAGCAGTGCTCGCTTGCGCTCACTCGCGCTGATGGCGGCGGCGATCGTCTCTCCCAGTTCCGCGAACACAGACTGGATGGTCTCACCGAAGGCATCCGGCGTGGTCGCGTACACCGTCAGGACGCCGTACGAGATGTCGTTGTACACCAGCGGGATGCTCAACACGGAAAGCAGATCGCGTGAAATTGCGTCCTTGCGCCACGAGGCTGCGCGGAGATCGGCCGCAACGTTCGAGACGAGCGTCATCGCTCCAGATGCCGCGGTCCGACCGGCGGGCTCAACGTCCGCAGCGGCCACGGGGAACGACTGCGTATCGAGATAGCCCCGATCAGTGCCGGCCCACGCCTGCGGTGTCACTGTCTCGCTCGGCTCATCGAGCGTGCCGATCCAAGCGAATTGGAAGCGGCCGTCGGCCGTGAGGCGGTCACAGACGGTGTGATCGATCTCCTCGCGGGTCTCGGACTGTACGAGCGCCTGATCGATCTCACGGATGGTCTCGTTGATCTGATTGAGCGCGGTAAGCCGGTCGTTCTGTCGCTGAAGTTCACGGTCCTGTTCGCGAAGCCGCGACTCGCGGTCAACGCGGTCGAGCGCCGCCTCTGCGGTTGCCGCGAGAAGGTCGGCAAGCTCCCGCGTGACGTCGTCAAACACGCCGACCTCTGTCGAGCCGACGACGAACACACCGTGATTGCCGAGCGGGATGTATGCCGCACTTCGAAGGTCAGTCGCGAAGTTCGCAAGACGGTCAGCGTCGTGGACGTCCGCGAAAAAGCGCGCTTCGTTTTCGACGAAACTGTGGCTGACGAGGTCGTTCCCGTCCGCGTGAACGGCAGGCAGTGGACCGTGGGCGTTCCGCATCGCCTGCGAGTGGACGGCCGACTGGAGATGATTCTCGTCGGCGTCGAAGAGGTAGACGGCACTGGCCTCGAGACCCAGAACGTCCGAGGTGTCGTCGACGACGTGCTGGGCGATCTCCTGGTGGGTTTCCGCGTAGAGGAAGTCTCGGGCGGTCTCCTGCAGAGAGGCCAGCGACTGTTCGCGCTGCTTTCGCTTCGTCACGTCTCGACAGCTGTACAGCAGCGTCCCGTCCTGAATAGCGACTTCGCGAACGTTCACCAACAGCGTGTGTTCGCGGCCGGCCTTGTCCGTGGCCGTCGTCTCGATATTCTTTAAGACTCCCTCGTCGGCGAGCCTCTCGCGGTCGAAGAGGTCATCGCCGAGCAGGGCGTCGATCGTTCCGAGCTCCCGGATCTCGTCGGCCGTGTACCCGAAAATGAAGTGGGCGTTCGGGCAGACGTACGTGTATTCTCCGTCCTCGTCCGTGATGAGGACGGTATCGGTCATATTGTTGAGCGTGACGCGGTGGAGCTTCTCGGAGCGCCGGAGTTCCCGCTCCAGATCGACGCGATCGGTGATATCGACACTGTCGACAATGATCGAGACGAGGTCTCCGCGTTCGTTGGTGACCGGCTGCACGGAGAGATCCAGAACGCTGGAGTTCGTTGCGGCGTCCTGAATGACGACGGCGTGCCCGAACTCGCCGGCCCCGGCCGCCTCTACAAGCCGACGAATATCCGCTCTCGTCTGGCCGTCGTCTGGCCACCAGGGAAGCGTCCAGAACAGGTCACCGACGACGGTATCAGCGTCCGTGTCCACCATGTCACGGGCGGCTTGGTTGACACGCGTAAGCGTCCCATCGGGAGCTAGTACCCACGTGGCCGATCTGGTCTCGTGGAAGATGGCGTCGAACTGTCGCGCCCGCTCGCGCTGTGTGGCTGCTCGCTGAGACCTCCGGAGGGCTCGCTCAGTTCGCCGTAAAGCATCGGTGAGGGTGTCGTCCGACGGGTCAGTGACAGCAAGATAATCTGTGACACCGGCTTCGATGGCCTCGCTGGCGAGTCGTTCGCTGCCGTCTGTCGTGCCCAAGATCACCGGCAGGGTGGCCGACGTATCACGGATGCGGCGGACGAGATCGATGCCGGTGGACTCAGCGAGATCGTAGTCCGTAACGACGCAGTCAACGGTCGTCTGTCGAAGCCTCTCTCGGGCTGCCGATACCGTCGAGACGGTGTGGACCGTTGTATCGAACGTCTCCCGGAGCGCACCGGCGTACGACGTTATCCACGGCGTGTCGCCGACGACGACGATGGCGGCCGTGTCGAGAACGCTACTCGTCGTGGAGTCCATGTGCGTAGCGGTAGGTGCCAATCACGGAGTTCGGTTCGGTGTGCAGTGAGTCGAAGATACCGGCAGATACTCAATGGACAAACAAAACCGCTACTGTTTAATGATCAACCAGGAGTGTTATTTCGGGTCGCTCTGTCAACGTCAGTGGCAGTGATAGACCAAATCAGAGACTCCAACGCCAGAGGGCACGAAGACGAACGATGAAGGCCGACGTACAACCCCGGTCACTCGATATATCGGTTTAATACACAATATAGGAATTAGACTATTTCGGAGATCGGCGCCCTGGCTTCGCATCCAGAATCGGTTCATAAGATCGGTAGACAGTTCGCTGGAAGAGAGGATCACGTTGTTAACGGGCTCGGTGTGAACGAGATGATCACCGATGTTGGCAGTGTACGCCCCTCCTGCAAAGAGAATGATCCGCCACTCTAGACAGCGAGAGTGTCCAAACTGCGGTCACTTTTCTGTGAATCTGCGCGGAAAACATAATATAAACCTACTTAGACGATGGCAAATTTATAAGAATTCTAAAACAACTAGCCCAGGAGATAGTCAGAGAGTAATTTACAAGAGTGCGAATGTAATGCTTTGTTTCCTGCGTTTGAGATCGTTGAACAGATGACGGACAGTGTGGCTAACAGTAGGCGTTCCCGAAGTTGAGGCGGATTTATATTATGTTTAATTGATTATTTCTTGGAAATCTATAGTATATTATACATGTGTTATGTTATCGGTTCCAGTATCAGTACCGAATCACTTCCGACGGAACGCCCGTGGCGTCGCTCTGTCTATTTGGGCGAGATTAGCATCGGTACGCTGTTTTTCCACCGGTATAGCATCTCTAACACGATCTGGTAGCTATTACGTCTCCGGTCCGCAAAAACTGCTCTGCGGGGACCTTCGAAAAGCATCGAGGCCGCCGCTCGTCGCCAGTCCACCGGTCAAATATCGATCGTCGTCTCCCGATCACGAACTACCCGCCAGTTCCTCAAAATTGGACCCGAATCGGATTTCGTCCCATATCTCAAACGCATCAAGTACATATCTTGTATTGGAAATGAACATTTTCGGAGGTATCGGCGGAAGTGTTGCGATCGACCGCAGCGTCAACGCGAGAGTCTCAGTGGCCGCCGGAGACCAGATGGAGCCCGACGATTCCGAAGACGATCACGGAGATAAAGAGGAGGCGAGCGCCCGTCGCCGGTTCGTCGAACAGGAGAATTCCGAGCGACGCGGTTCCGACGGCGCCGATCCCGGTCCACACGGCGTATGCGGTCCCGATCGGGAGATCCTGTACCGCCTTCCCGAGCAACACCATGCTGATGACGAGCGCGGCGACCGTACCAGCCGTCGGTATCGGCTCTGAGAAGCCGTCGGAGTACTCTAGCCCGACGGCCCACGTGATTTCGAACAGGCCGGCGACGAACAGGATGAGCCACGACATCACGCCGAGTTCGTCGACGGCGTCGAGAAGGCTTTCGATGTGCCTCGCGACGACGGCGGCACACTCAAGATTTTCGCGCTCGTAGCCCGCAGTAGTGAGTCAGAGCCTCGGCACTGTGTTGTTCGGCGATCCGTTCGCCGTGATGAACACGATCGGATTAATCGCGTTCGCGCTCGTCGGATCGTCGAAGGCGATCCGCGAGGAGTTCGACCTGTTGGGGATCGTCATCGTCGGGCTGGCGATGGCGTTCGCCGGCGGGGCGACCCGCGATCTCCTCGTAGCGCGTGTCCCGCTCGCACTGCAGTCTCCGATCGAGATCGGGCTGGGGCTCCTCGGCGTCGCCTTGGCGCTCGGGCTGAACGTCGTGTTGTCCGCTCCGGAGACGCATCCGGTCACCCTCGTCGCGGACGCCATCGGGCTGGCAGCCTTCGCGACGGCCGGCGCGATCGTCGCGACCGAGGTCGGCGTGTCGGCGTTCGGCGTCGTGGCGATCGCGACGATCAACGCCGTCGGCGGCGGCGCGTTCGCGGACATCCTCCTCGACCGGGCCCCGTTCATACTCTTCGAGGACTTCTACGCGAGCTGTGCGGTCCTCGGCGGCAGCGCGTACTGGACGGTGGAAACGCTCGGAGTGAGTGCCGGGACTGCCGCCGTTGCGTGCGCGATCGTGACGGTCGGGACCCGGCTGGCCGCGGTCACGTACGGCTGGAACCTCCCGACCGCACAGAACTTGGAACTGCAAAGAGAGTAGTGACTCGGCTCCCTTGAACTCCCCGTAAGACCGACGAGCCGTCGCTGAACACCATCCGGGGCCGCGGGCATGCGAAAGCCGCAACCGGTCGATCGTTTCAAACGTGATCGGAAAGACATCAGCTACTACCACCCCACGGAGACAACGAAGCCGGGACAACCGAACTATTTCATCGAGGAGACGGCGAGAACGGTCCAGGTATCGAACGTATCCACGGACCGGTACCCGCACCTCCTAAGGAGCGGTACCGAGTTACGACACTCCCCTATCTGTCCTGGGCGAGCGGTTCGCGGTGGAGCACCTCGCTCTCGTTGAAGACGACGGCGGCCAGCCCCGGCTCCGCGTCGACCGTGACGCTCGTCTCGTCGCCGGCGGCCACCTCGTCGGTGTCGGAATCCCAGGGGCGCAATCCGTCGGTTTCGGGTTCAACGACCACGTCAACGTGTTCAGCGTCAAGTGCATCACCACCGACGTGGGAGAACGTCACGACACCGCCCTCGCCGTCGTCAGCCGATTCATACGCGACTTCGAACCTCGCCTGCGGGGGGATCACGTGCTCCGTCACAGTTCGGGTCTCATCGCCGGCAGTCCACTCGACAGCAACCTCTGTGCCAGCGGACAGGTTGCCGAGCGACAGCGTCTCCCCACCAGTCAGTCGGTCCGTCTCATCGGCGGGTTGCTCTGGCGCGGGTTCACCGTCGATCAGAACCGCAAAGGCATCGGCGTTGCGGCGGACCTCGCCGACGTAACGGAGCGTCGTCTCCGACCCGTCGCTATCTCTCTCTCCGTCATCAACCACGAATCCGCGGCGAGGTGCCGCCGAGAAGTGGCCGACGGAGCTGGTCGCCGACCCGTTCTCGAACTCGGTGTGGACGCTGACGACCACGGTGTCGTCGAGCCCGACGTCGTCGACCGTGATCGTGTCCCCTTCCGTTAGTTCGTCGTACTCAGCCGCAAACGCCGACTCCTGATCTCGTTCTCGATCCGGCGGTCTCCCAGCACCGTGCACCGACACGCGCAGCCGCTCGGGATCGACGGGCCGTTCGCCGACGTACTCGACCGTCATGGCCTCGGTGTCAGCATCGTAGGTCGCCGCGACTGCGTCGCGTGCCGTGGTCGTGCCGCCAAGATGGTGTTCGCGATCGCCGCCGGTCCACACAAGTCGCACCCGCGAGAGCGGCGGCACTGGAGCGCTGAACGAGTCATCGGGACCGAACTCGTCGAGTTTGTCCGCCGGCTGGACATCGGTCGGGGTGCGACCGGCTTGGAGCTCCAACTCCGACGCGGGAAGCGTCCGGCCGCTTCGGTGCTGGACCGTAATCTCGCCGGCCTCCGGGTCGTACTCTATCGATGCGCGCGTGTTTGGCACGACCTCGTGTTCGGCAATGACAACCGGCTCGTCCGGCTCGTGCCACTCGACCGCGACCGTTCTCCCCAGCGGAAGCTCCCCGAGAACCAGCTCCTCGTCGCCTGAGAGCGTGTCGTACTCGTCGGCGAACTGCACGTCGGTCGGCTCTCCGTCGAGAAGGGTCACGAACGCGTCAGCAGGACGAGACTCCTCGCCGTCGTACCTGATCGTGGTCCCGTCCTCGGCATGCGAGTGGATCCAAACGCGCGGGGGGCGGGCACGGTAATGGACGAGCGAGCCGCCGCCCATCGGCGTCTCAACGTCAAACTCTAACTGTACACTGTCACCGATCGACACGTCCGTGACGGTAGCTGCGTCGCCGGGTTCGAGCGTTCCGTCGGTGAATTCGTCGCCAACTGTTTGGACGCCCCCCTCGCCGCGGTGGACCAACCGAAGGCTGCTTGCGTCGGCGGGGCGCTCGGCCTCGTAGGTGAGTTCCAACGTCTCGGCACTCATGTCGTACTCGACGGCAAACGCCTCGCGGTCGACCTGTTCGCGAGCGTACGTGTCGTAGACATTCGCGTCCGGGTCAAACCACCGCACCATGACGGTCCCGATCAGGCCAGTCTCGACGGTGAACGCATCGCCTGCCGTGAATTCCTCGCCGTCAAGGACCGTGTCGCTCACCTCCTCGCCGTCGTGCCACACCTCCAGCTCGTCGGCCGGCACCGCCTCGCCTTCAACATGCTCGAACGTCACGGTGCCGGCGGCGCGGTCAAATTGCGACCGGACGCGGACGTCCGGCGACGCCTCACGGTCGATTTCCGGCGGGGCCTCGACGACGGCGTCGACGAGCACGACGCCGTCAGTACGGGTGATGTCCATCTCGACCGGGACGGCGGGATCGACGGTACGCACGAGCCGCCTCGCAGTCTCGTCGTTGAGCCGATCGGTATCAGCAGCCGGACGGATCACATATGCGTTCTCCACCGTTCCGTCGATGTCCCTGAGATCCGTGAGGTCGGTCTCGAAGCCGGCGGCGAAGGCGTCCACGTTGTCAGGGACCGCGAGCGGAGACGGACCGCCAGTGGCGTCCGGAACCAAAAGCACTGTTTCGAATCCACCAAGCCGAGGGAGGGCAGCCGTGCCTAGCGGCGATTCCGCAAGGCGGTCGGCCTCGTCAGCGGCTGCGCGGCCGGCGGCGAGAGCGGCTTCGATCCGCCGCTCGCTCGTGTCATCTGCCGACGAGTCCGAACGACCGCGAGGGCTCGGGGAGTACCCGCTATCGGTCGCGGCGGCCGCCACGCCGTCACCGGTGACGAACGCGGTCTCATCGTTATCGGTGAGTCGCCAGCCGGCAGGGAGTTCGTCGGTCGTTTCGACCTCAGCGGGGGCGTCGTCGTTCGACTCACCGCCTCCCTCGCCGACTGCGATCGTCTCTCCGTGGTCGAGTCGATCAAAATCGCCAGCGGCCGTCACCAGCTGGATCCCGCGTTCGGACGGCGTGACCGCGACGGTCGCAGCCAACTCGCCGGCGTCGACGTCGAACCGCTCGGTCGCGGAACGGGCGCGGTAGCTCAGGTCCTCTTCCGTGTCGGCGTCGACGCGCTCCGCAATGACCATCGCGTACGTCGTTGACAGCGCGTCGCCCGCCGGAACAGGGAGGAATGCGTCGGCGAATGGGGCCGAAATATCGACGTCAAGATCAGTCAGTTGGTCAGAACCATGCACGTCGGTTTCAGGGGTGAGAACACCTGTTAACGCTGCGAGCGTCAGGGCACTTCCTCCGAGGAAGCGCCGGCGGGAGGGCCGTACCATACGCAAACATACTGACACCGCATATAAAAAAACGGTCGATAAATCAAATCAGCGTTGTAGTCTCTGCGTGTGGGTGGCTCCGGGGATGCTACTGTGGCCATTAGCGAGCGATAATTGTAAACCACAGTATCCCAACACATCGAAACCACACTATTCCAACCCACCAGTGCGGTGCCGTGGAAGTCTTCGCCCCTCAGAGTGGAGCAGATGTCCAGACTTGTTGCTCGACAGGGAGCCGACATTGAAAAAGTCGTGAACGCTTCGTGTCGGTCGCAATTTAACAGATCTCACCGCGAACGCACGACCACTCTGCTCGCCCACAGCTGACGCCGGTTGTTGACGCCTCACTACGGTCGCTTTAGTCGTGATGGGGGCACAATCAATACTTGAATCGCTTCTGGGACCTTCGAGCGTGGCGGGACTTGAGTGACGGTGATAGAAATGATAGTTAATTAACAAAATACGATTACCGGGAATACTCTTCCCAAATGCGACCGGACGACCGAATATGGTCTCCGTGGTCAGGCGGTACTACGCGTACCGCGCGACGCTCACAAACGGGTTCTACCTCCCCGTCTCTGTTATTTACATGGAGACACGAGGGCTGGGGTTGGCAGAGATCGGGTTCGTGCAGGGGGTTTTCCTGTTTGGGATGGTCGCTGCCGAACTCCCAACAGGGTATCTCGCCGACTATCTGGGTCGGCGACGGACACTCGCCCTGGGGAACGCGGTCACCGCGTCGGTGATGACGGCGTTCGTGTTCGCAGCCACGGTCACGCACTTTACGGCGATCTACCTGCTGTGGGCGGTGGCGTGGACGCTCCGGAGCGGCACCAGCGATGCGTGGCTGTACGAACTACTGGAGAGAGAGGGACTCGACGGCGAGTTCGCACGCCTGAGCGGCCGGGCGGAGTCGGTCCTCCTCGTGGTGTCGGCCGTGTCGGCGCTCGTCGCCGGTGTGCTGTACACAGTCGACCCCGTGTTTCCGTTTACCGCGAACGCTGCCGTCGCCGCCGTAGGACTCCCCATCCTCTTTACACTGCCCCAGACCCAGAACGCCGAGAATGACGAGCCACCGATGACGCTTCGGCGGGCCGCCTCGCTGCTCCGGGGGCAATTCAGCCGCCCCTCCATCGGCTGGCTTGTCGTCTACGCCGCGCTGTTCAACGTCGTGTTCTCGGTGACGCGAGTGTTCGAACAGCCAGCGCTCCGTGAGATCGGTGTCCCCGTCGCCGGCCTCGGTGTGCTCTACGCAGGGTTCAAACTCGTTTCCGCGGTTGCCACCAGCGCTGCGGGACCGGTTCAGGACCGTATCGGAACGCGGGGCGTGATGCTCTCACTGGTCCCAATCTTCGGCGTTCTGTACGCGAGTTTCGCCGTCGTCCCGCTGTTGCTCATCCCAGCCGTGTTCGTCCGTCGTGCCGTCTCGCAACTCGTGCGGCCGGTCCGCAACGAGTACATCAACGATCGACTGGAGAACGTCGGCCGGGCGACAGTGCTGTCTGGCGTCTCGATGGTACTCTCGCTTGCCTCCGGGACCGCGAACGTCCTGGGCGGCCCGGTCGCCGAGGAGATCGGTCCAGTCGTGTTTCTCGCGGCAACTGGTGTCGCCGTCTCCATCGCCGCAGGCGTACTCTGGCTACTCACGTCGCCGATTCGTGATGACAGTTCGCAAGGAACCGATAACACTCGAACCATACAAGTTAATTAGTAGTTCGGCCAAACATGACATTCAGATTATACTGGGAGACGCGGTAGACAAATTCTGCGTTCCTATGAGAGTGAACTACCCTACCCTACTCGCTCACGGCTGACGCCGTTCGCTCCTTGAGGGTAGGGCTTCCTGCTTCCACGACGCGCTTTGCAGACACCGAGTCGGTGTCCACAGGGAGCGCAGTCTCCACAGGCGTTCCTTCGGAGTGTCCCACTCCTACGTCCTTGAGGCCGCGAGAACGGATGTTCCACGCCGCGTTCGCGTCCCTGTCCGCCTCAAACCCGCAGGCAGGACAGGAATGTTCACGGACCCACAGCGGCTTGTCGGTCGAAACGCCGCACGACGCGCACTCCTTGGTCGTCCCTCTCGGATTCACGGCGACGAAGTGCGTTCCTTCACGCTCGCACTTGTATTCGAGCAACGAGAGGAACGTTCGCCACGCCGCCGACGCCGTGTTGCGGCTGTTCGACGGTAATTCGAGCATCCCTTTCACGTTCAGGTCTTCGACCGCCACGAGGTCGTACTCCCGAGCGTAGTAGTTCGAGAGCTTGTGTAGGAAGTCGCGGCGCTTCCGTCGGAGATCGGCGTGACACTCAGCGACCCGCCGCCGTTGCTTCTCCCAATTGTTCGACCCGTGTTCCTTCCGTGAGAGGGACCGCTGTTCGCGTTCCAGACGGCCCCGTTCGTCCGAGAGGTCGAGCGACCCGACGGCGGTCCCGTCGGTGTCGTGGGCGTACTTGAGAATCCCCACGTCAATGCCGACGCACCGCTCGGGATTCTCAGGCGGTTCGGGCGGTTCACGGTCCATTTGGACGCCGAAGGTGGCAAACCACTCGCCCGTCGGTTCCTTCTTGACCGTGACCTGTTTGAGGTTCGCGTCGTCCGGGATGGCGCGGTGAAGCCGAATCGGTATGTCCGCGAGTTTCGAGAGTGACAGCACAGTCTGACCGCCCTTCTTGTCGAGCTTGAAGCCGGACTGACTGTACGTGAAACTGCGGAACTCCCGTGGCGGCTTCCACTTGAGTTGACCGACGCCGTAGCCGTTCTCCTTGAGCGCGGAGAGTCCTTTGAGGTTGTCGAACAGGCGTTCCACGACGGTTTGGAGAACCTTCGAGTACACGTCGGAGAGGCCATCCCACCACTGCTTGAGGTCGGGGAGTTCCGACCGAAGCGTGGTCATGGACGGGAGTTCGCCGTGTTCGTCTTGGTACTCGTTGAGGCGGTAGAGCGTGTGGTTGTACAGTTGCCGACAAATATCGCGGTGGCGGTCCAACTCCTTGCGGTGGGCGTCGGACGGCTTGAGGCGGTACTTGTAGGCGTAGTACATCAGCTCTCCCGCTGGTCTTCGACGTACTGTTTCAGCACATCCAGCGACACCTGCCCCGTCGAAATGAGGCAGTACGAGTCGTTCCAGAACGAGTCGCCCCATAGTTCGGTTTTCAGTTCATCCTCGTACTCGTTACGGATACGGCGGGCGGTCGCACCCTTGACCGTGTTGATGAACTTCACGAGGTCTGTGGTTGGTTTCGCTCGGAACAGGATGTGTACGTGGTCGTCCTCTCCGTCGAGGTTCGTCAGTTCGACGCCGTACTTATCCGTGAACCCCCTGATAATCCCGCGAATGAATTGGGTTCGCTCCTCGGTTAGCACTCCGCGCCGATACTTCGTAGTGAGTATCAGGTGGTAGTGCAGGGAGTACGTCGAATGCGCTCCCGAATCGAGGTCGTACTCCATTGGGTTCGTACTGTTGTACGGTATCCCAATAAAAAACGTTGCGACTACGTGGGTCTGTGGGCCTGTAACCGTATCGCTGTATGAACAGATGATGACGGCGCTGTATCCCCACCCTACTCCGCTCCCTTCGATCGCTCCGTTGAGGGTGGGGGCTTAGCGCCTATATCCAGCTAAGCCGGTGGGTGTGTTCCAAGTTATTCAAAGTGGTTTATAACCGATGTGATTAAGACGCACCAGACATCATCTAATTCAAAATGAGAATCCGAGATCTGCCTTCGGAAGCGCCGGGACACTACCGGGAGTCACATCCACGTCCCTACTACATTCCAGAGAAGTTGCCCGTCTCAGCTCCAATCGAGATCGATGACGATCTCACAGCGACGATATCGGACGCAACGTTTCAGCTCGGCCGCATCGATGGAATCAGTCCAACAGTCGATTTCTCGCCGGTGTTGTACACGTCGCTTCTCAGAATCGAAGCTGTCGAAACTGCCGAAATTGAAGGCGCAGATGTCGATATGGATGAGGTGTATGCGTATCACACGCGGGGGAAGTCCGACGGCACCGGGAGTGTGAGTCGTGACTTACAAGAAGTTCTCAACGCCGAACAAGCACTCAAAGACGGATTTGATGCGATCAAAAGCGGGGAGTCGATCTCGTTAGCGCTACTCAGATCCCTACACGAAACACTTCTCGAAGGAGTTCGGAACGAAGGTGAACTTATCGGAGAGTGGCGAGATAGCGACGTTCACATACCAGCACCACGTCGAAGTCAGTCGCCGTTCGTTCCGCCGCCACCAAGTAACGTCCCAGAATTAATGGACTCTCTGGAGGCGTACATTCAGATGGGGGGTGAGTATCACCCGTTAGTCGATCTGGCGATCACTCACTACCAGTTCGAGACAATTCACCCCTGTTCGGACGGTAACGGCCGTCTCGGACGCATCTTGATCGTGTTACAACTCCTCAAGGCCGGCTATCTGTCCGATCCGTATCTCTATCCGAGTGCCTATTTCAATCGGAACAAGCAAGAGTACGTTGAAAAGATGCGTGCGGTCAGCGAAGAGGGCAACTGGCGTGACTGGATTGCGTTCTTTATCGAGGGTATCGAAGAACAAGCCCGAGATTCCTACGAGCGGACGTTCGAGCTGATCGAACTTCGCCGAGAGTACGAAGAACAGTATCAGAGTCAAAAGACGAGTCACAAGCTCGCGCGAAATCTATTCGAGCTTCCCTACTTCACTGCGAACGATATCACGCAGCGATTCAATGTGAGCCGACAGACCGCCTACAACGCGATCGAAGAAGTCGAAGCAGATGGCCTCGTTGTCGAGGTGACTGGCCAACAGCGCAACCGAGAGTACAGAGCGGTCGATATCTTCGATATCCTAGAGCGCGCTCCACACCGGTGACCTGGTTTCCGGATGTTTCCGGAAGCAACGTGCTTCCACGATCAGAATCGGGAGACAGCGACACAATGGCAGAAGAGATTCAATGGCGCTTTCCGGAACTAGCATCGTGTCAAATTGCGCATGGTTCCACCAGACGGCGTGGCTTGTAACCACGTTTCCGCAGTCGGTTGATCGACGTGGCTGAAACAGATTGAAAACGAAGAAGTTTGTCGTTCTACTTCTCTAAAGACACGTTCAATAGAATTTCTGAAACCGTGTTGTTCGACGCGATGGCTGTAGTTTTCGCGGCGGAGATCGCCGATCAGATCGTCTGCGTCATCGACGAGAACGAAGCGTCTTCACCATCGTATTTCTCAGCTAATTCAGTGAGCAACCCTCGTGCGATCGGGATCGTATACGTCGGAAACAGCCGCGAATGAAGGATTCTGTTCGTCTGCGGATCGACGGCGGCGTACAGCCAGTACTGCTCATCGTGGATCCGGATCGGTTTCTGATCGACCGCGACCCGATCCAGGCTCTCTCCGTCAGCTGGCTGTAGATCGGCTTTCTGAACCCAGTTGTGAATAGCGACATGACTCCGATCGATCCCGCATTTGTCGATATATTTACTTACCTCACATAATGACACATGATAATTGACATCAGAGTCCTACTTCAATCGCCCAGCGCGGAGTTCGATCTCGCTCCACAAACGACAAGTGGATTCGAGAGGTCCGCTGAGGCGGTCGAATTCTGCCATAGACACTCAGAGCTCGTCCGCCTCAGTCTCTCACGTAACGTGACAAGCAGGAGACGCGTGGAACGTATGCGTCTTGAAACCGCAGGGCCGAACAGACACTCGGCCTGAACTCCCGTGGCGGGATTCCCGCGTCCTCAGGTGCGGGGAGAGATGCTCCAGGGATCTCGTTGCGGACGCGACGACGGCACGCGGATTTCCCGAACTCGTGAGTGCGTTTGGTGGACGGCCGTGTGTCTTATCGACACGCACAGCTCTGCGTGGGATGGCTCCGACGCCGGCGCTGCGCCCCGACTGCCCACTCTCGTCACTCTCATAGGGGATCAATCCGATTGTTCAACCGACAGGTTTCTTAAGCCCCCGTCGCGTAGCGCGTGGTAGGTGCACTCAATGCCCAAAGACATACTGCTCATCACCGGGGACTTCGGCGAGGACTACGACGTTATGGTACCGTACCAGGGCCTAGAGATGGTCGGCCACAACGTCGACGTGGTCTGTCCGGACAAGGAGGCGGGCGATCGGATCAAGACCTCGATCCACGATTTCCGCGGCGACCAGACGTACATGGAGGATCGGGGACACGACTTCGAGTTGAACGCGACGCTCGCTGATGCCGACCTCGACGAGTACGACGCGTTATACCTGCCGGGTGGGCGAGCACCCGAGTACCTCCGAACGTACGACGAAGTCCTCGAGACCGTTCGGCACTTCTTCGACACGAACAAGCCGGTTGGGGCGCTATGTCACGGTCAGCACATCCTCAACGCCGCCGATGTCGTCGAGGGGTACGAGATGACGTCGTATCACGCACTGCGCTCCGAGTGTGAGGCCGCGGGATGTGCCGCCTGGGTGGACGAGGTCACCCGCGACGGCAACCTCGTGACGGCCCAGGGGTGGGACGACCATCCGGAGATCCTGTCTATCTTCCTCGAGATGCTCGGGACCGAGGTCCGACACGAGGAGGAGGTCGCGCCCGCAGACGACTGATCGCTCAGATACTTCACGGGAGATCATGTCGGCGCTTCACAGGAGCGTTGCGACGCTTCACGGGAGCGTTACGACGACGCGCCCCCGATACCGTCGTTTCCACTACGGGGACGGATCGGCAAACGCCGATCGGAGGTGGTCGCCGATCTTGTTCAGTGCCTCGAAGCCACGAGAGAGGCCTTCACCGTAGGCTCTCCCGGAGAAACCGTGAATCATGTCCGGATAGTTGTGGAGGCGGACTGCCACGCCCTCGTCCTCAAGCCGGTTCGCATAGGTGATTCCCTCGTCGCGTAGCGGGTCGAATCCGGCGGTGATCACCGTCGCAGGGGGGAGCTCGCTGAGCGAGTCAGCCTGCAGCGGTGCGGCGTGGGGATTCGTGTCGTGCAGTTCCGTCTGCAGATACCACCGCCAGAACCAGATCATCTTCTCGCGCGTGAGCAGATAGCCAGTCGCGTTCTCGGAATAGGAGTTGGTGTCGAACGAGCGGTCAGTGATGGGCACGTCGAGGACCTGATGGACGAGCGACGGACCGCCCCGGTCTCGCGCCAGCAGCGCGACCGCCGTGGCGAGGTTCCCTCCCGCGGATCGCCCGCCGACGGCGATCCGGTCCGGATCCACGCCGAACGTCCCGGGATTGGAAGCGACGTACTTCGTCGCAGCGTAACAGTCCTCCAATCCGGCGGGGAAGGGGTGTTCGGGCGCGAGGCGGTACCCGACGGACACGACGACGCACGGAACGTCGTTGGCGAGGTGTCGGAGCGTCCCCTCCGGGGAGTCGAGACCGCCGAGCACCCAGCCGCCGCCGTGGAAGTACACCAGACACGGTGCCGCCTCTCCCCCACCGTCCGGGACGTACACGCGGACCGGGACATCTCGTCCCGGTCCGGGAACGGCGAACTCGGCTACGTGGTCCACCGTGGGCAGATTCTCCGTCTCCTCGGACAGCACCGATCGCAGCGCTCGCACCACTTTGATCCTCGCCCTGGAGCGGAGCATCCGATCGTCGTCGACCGCAGTCGCGTTCCACAGCAGTCGTCCGAGTGGTGTGGGATTCAATGACGGGGCTAGCTCGGGGTTCGGCTCCTCCGCGCGCAGGTATGCCATGGTGAATCAGATGGACCGACGGATGATCTCTTCGAGGTCCGTCTTCGTTACGCGGCGCGGGTTACCGGCAAGGAGCCGTTCGAGCGTACTGGCGCGTTCGGCGATGTGAACGACATCGTCCTCTTCGATGCCCAGCGTCGAGAGGCCGCCGTCGATACCGACGTCGCTGGCGAGCCGCTCGACTGCGACCGCGGCGTCTTCGGCCGCGTCGCCCGGGCTCGCCCGAGACGTGTCCTCTCCGAGCAACTCGGCAACTTCGGCGTACCGATCGAACGCACTCGCGGCGTTGTGTCTGATCACCTGAGGCAGCGTGAGCGCGATCGTGACCCCGTGAGGGGTGTGGTGAATCGCACCGGCGGCCATCGCGATGGCGTGTGTCGCACCGAGGCCCGCGTTGGTGAACGAGATTCCCGCCATCAGGCTTCCAAGCGCCATGTTTCGCCTCGCCTCTAGGTCCTGGCCGTTGTTCACGGCGTCACGAAGCCCCGAGCCGACGTGTTCGATCGCCGAACGAGCGAACTGGTCGGTGAGAACCGACCTCCCGTTGTAATCCGGGCGGTCGGACCTGCTCGCTGGCGCCGGCTTGGCGTCGTACCGGCGAGTGACGTAGGCCTCGATCGCGTGGCAAAGAGCGTCCATTCCCGAGGAGGCAGTCGGCCCCGGCGGCAGCGACACGGTCAGTCCGGGATCGACCAGTGCGACGTTCGGTCGCTGGTACCCACTGGAGATGCCGACTTTGAGGTCCTCGTCGGGAAGGGAGATGACGGTCACGGGCGACGTCTCCGAACCGGTTCCGGCGGTCGTCGGCAGACACGCCGTGGGGACGCCGGGTCCGGGGACGTCCTCGCCGCGGCCCGTCGGCGCTGCGACGTAATCGAGGATGTCGCCGCCGTGCTCGTGGACGATACTAGTCGTCTTCGCGACGTCCATCGAGCTTCCGCCTCCGATACCGACCACGAAGTCCGGGTCCACCTCCGTTGCTACCTCTCGGGCCTCCTCGAACGTCGAAAGCGTCGGATCCGGTTCCACGCCGTCGTAGACCGTGTACTCTCCGGACTCGATGGGACCGATCACCTCGTCAACGATCCCCGCCTCGGCCACGCCTTCGTCCGTCACGACGAGTACGTTCGTCGCCTCGTACTCTTGGACTACGGCTTCCAGTTCCTCGGCGGCACCAAGGCCGAAGGTAATGTTTCCCGTCGTACTGAACTCCCAGACTGATTCGGGTTCGTACACCATTCTGTGTGGTATTGACAACCTTGGCCGGGTGGTAATACTTTTCCCCCCGCGCAGGTCGGCCGGTCGAAGCTCGTCTGCGACGAAGCCGAACATTCGCGGAGTTCCGACGCAGTCACCAGTCGACAGCCGACGGGTCGCTCACTCGACGGCTGCGACCATCTGCCAACGCGTCTCTCGTAGAGTACCTCCGCGACGCTGTTGACACCGATGTCGATCGATTCAGCGGATCGACTCAGAGACGTGATGCTCGCCGGGGGGTCGCTGCCGCGGCTGCACGGGCTCCCTCGGACCGGGTCAAACCCGTCGCGAAGCCTGCCCTGGGCGAAGTTCCACCCGCTCAGCCACGGAGCAGACGATCGAGCACCAACTGAAAAGATGCTAACTGGAGAGTGCCAAAAATTATAAATAACCATCGATTGATATCCACTTGCATACTTGGTGGGGGGTGGAAGCCACACAAGAGTATGCGACGATGCCCATCTCGGGTAGGTAACAAGCATGTCTAAGCAACCACTTGACGGTTTGAAAGACGCGGATCGACGTACTGTACTCAAATATATCGGGGGCACCGGTGCTGTCGCTGCCGGCACCGGCCTCGGTGTCACGGCTTTAACTGGCTCTGCCGCTGCCGCCACGGTCGACATTTCGTCAGCCAATCCTGATACACTCGAAAGCGATGATGGTGAGGTCGACGAAGTGTTCATCAACCCCTCGCTGTCCGTCACCTGGGACGGGATGGACGACGTCGTCGGAAAGGTTCGCGTCCTTATCGAAGCTGCCACCGGCGAGATCGACCTCGACCCGCCGGAGATCGAATCGCTCGAGTATATGCCCGTCTTCCGCGCGACGGGCTACGCGAACGGCACGTCGAACGAGACGGAAGACGAGTCCGGACCGGGGACAAACGGCGAGTTCCACATCGACTGGTTCGACGGCGACGAGCAGATCTCGGTGTACGACACCGAGGGGGCGCCCGATTACGAAGCGGGCGCGTACAACTGCGGCGCGACCATGGAGTCGTACCTCGACGGCACGCTGATGGGCGACCCCATCGACAGCGCTCAAAACGGGTATTACGGCGCTGCGGGCACCACCGACGCGTTCGAAGAGGAAACCGACACGGGGACGAACACGACGACGGTCTACCTCCGGTATACCGTCAGTCTCCACTCGCCGGACGCGAGCTTCATCACCGAAGACCGCTACGACCTCGACCCCGAAGACGTGCGACCCCACTCGCCGATCGTAATGGCCGACGGCGCGGACGGCCAGTACCCGGACCTCTCGGGCGACGAATACGGGACGAACGTCACTGCCGACGAGGCCGAAGACTACGACGACCTCGAAGCCGGCGATTTCGTCGCTGCGACCGCGGTCCCCTACGACGTGCTCCAGGAGAGTACGGACCACCCGGCGATCATGAGCACGTACACGCACTTCGACGTCACGGTGAACAATGAGGCCGCCGAGGCCGGCGTCTCCGGCGAATCCGGCGCTGGCGCCAGCGTCGACGAAGATATCGACACCATCGACTCCGGGAACACCACCGACTCCGGGAACACCACCGACTCCGGGAACACCACCGACTCCGGGAACACCACCGACTCCGGGAACACCACCGACTCTACTGGCGGCAACCAAACCGTGGACGGCAACGCGACGGGGGACAACTAATGCGGACGAAAAGAACACACGCACGCGAACGCACAGCGACGTATCGATCGGAGACTCAGCACTACGAGGTATTCTAAGATGATGAACCACAACGACCAATCGAACGCACGAGGCAGCGATAGCGGACTCGCTCAGACGATGTCGACCGGCCGTCGCCGGTTCCTTCAG
>Ga0207718_100808_pt1 | contig 21988 bp, 31 predicted proteins | sample A23M2SouthBayCA_FD_187749 | JGI IMG/M metagenome (GOLD analysis project Ga0207718, IMG submission 187749) | Aerobic enrichment media microbial communities from Eden Landing Ponds, California, USA - A23 M2 (SPAdes) | ecosystem: Environmental > Aquatic > Marine > Unclassified | place: Emeryville... | reverse complement strand
TCCATTTGCCCCGATCATTATTACGTTGATGGGAATCAAAAAATATCCATATTGCAAAAAGAAGAGGTAAAACTGCCGGCTCTAGGAGATAGTATATCGACATTAGTACTTATTTTAATTACAGGTAGTGATTCAAAAAGCTTGTAATTAGGTTATTAGAACTTCAACCCCAAAACCGAGCTACCTAACGACCTTGCGCATAAGGGGGGTGCAAAACAGCGTTGAATTTGTTTTAAAATGTACTGCGAAAACTTATCAAACCGAAACCGGCAGCCAACGGCGAGGCACGTCCCACTTAATGCGCAGGTTAGGTAGCTTTAAATGGGAGATTTAATTTTCTTCTCCCTTATCTTTATTTGATGATTTTTTGTTAGAAGGTTTTTCTCCTTCCTTTATGATTTCACCTTCAGAGCTTTAGGTTTTTGATTTTCTTGATCTTGATCTGTCATAATGTAATGAATGGTTTGTTTGGAATTGTTAGGACCGTTTTTGGAGTAGTTGAAGAAATATGGGCCTGCTGCTAATAGGACAAATAATATTGTCGAAATTATAAATCCATTTGCTTTGTGCAGGTGATATGACTTAATGTTATTATTGTTGTAATTAAATTCATGAGATACAGCCAATTCATCAATTAATGCTTTTTTTAAGTCTTTGTTCGCTTGAGTAGTATCAACATCATTTTGATCATAATAATCTTCTAAACCTTCATAGTACTCTTCCCAGTCAGAATTTGGAGGTATATATCTGTATCCAAAGTTGAAATAAGATCGAATTATGTGATATAACGCAACAAATAGACTTAGTATTGATAAAACAAGAAGCCCAATAAAAATGCATTTTGGCCAGCCTTCAACAAAATCAAATACCGAAGTTAAATAATAGTAAATAATACTTCCCAAGAAAGCTGATACACCAATAGGGATATTTAAGGATTTGTTAAGTTGGTGTTTCCTCTCTAAGCCTTTGAAATAGCTATTTTAATAGAACTGAAATCTTTCCATTATGAAATTCTGAATTAAAGCTACCTAACGACCTTGCGCATAAGCTGCACGCGAATGAATGTTGAATTAGCAACTAACGAAAGAGGAGTCGTAAAACCAAGAGGTGGAGAGGCTTGGCGAGGTGCGTCCGAGTTAATGCGCTGGTTAGGCTTGGGACCGAAACCAGTGGCAACGAAACTGGCCAGCTAAACAGGAACAACGGTTTTCGAGAAAGAGCTAGCGGCGCCAGTGACAAAACGTGAACCAAGAGACCGTCAACGGCTAGGGCACCGGAAAAGTTTTGATAAAGTCTCATCGGTACGCGATAAGAAAATTCCCAACGTTAGTTGCTGGAAATTCGGGAAAAGCACTGGTGCAGATTCATGACTTTTTAAGGCCACTCGTTAAAAGGAGCAGAAAAATGGAAGCAAAATATTGAGCTTAAAAGAAGCAATCGTTAACCAACGGCCAAGAATTGTAGACTGCTAAAAGCCCAAACATAGCAGGAATTTTTGCTGCAACTTTTTTAACAAAATGGGAAGGCGGGAACGGAGGCAACGATGAAGGAAATCCCGGAAAGAAGCAGCGCTGTTGGCCCCGACCGCGCGGGCGCCAGTGCCAGGCTGGACGATGGGAGCAGGAAGGCACCAGCCGGGAAGCAGCTACAAATTTGGAAAAGCCACTCGTTAACCAAAGCCGAAAAACTGGAGCTCTGCAGCCCGCCCGGCAAAAGCACTCGTTAAAACGAGCAACAAACCGGAAGCCATTTTGGGCCAGAAAAAAAGCAAAAAAACGTCGCCCAACCTGACGACAAAACGGGATGGCCTTGCCCGAGCAGCCTAACGACCTTGCGCTTAACCGGCGTGCGGGTTGATGTTGATTTGGCAACTAACGAAAGATGAGTCGTAAAACCAAGGAGGGCAGAGAATTGGCGAGGCACGTCCGCGTTAAAGCGCGGGTTAGGCTTGGGGACGAGAACTGTGGCTGTGGACAAGGAAAACCCAAACAGAAGCAATGGTTTTAGAAAAGGTTGCCGCGGCGCCAGTGACAAAGCATGAACCAAGAGACCGAAAAGGCTAGGGCACCTAGGAAAAATGTTAGAAAAGCAGGAATACGAAATGTCGAAAAGGACAGGGATACGAGCTAGAGAAAAAGCACTGGTGCAGATTCGCAGCGTTTTAAAGTCACTCGTTAAAAAGAGCAAAATCTGGGGGCAAACTTTTTAGCCATTTATAAGCGATCGCTAACCAACGACTAAAAACCGTAACCCATTAAAAGCCCAGTTTACAGCAAAAATTGTGGCGCAACCTTTGACAAAATGGGATGGCCTTAGCCGCGCAGCCTAACGACCTTGCGCATAACCTGCGCACTGATTAATGATGAATTAGCAACTAACGAAAGAAGAGACGTAAAACCAAGACTAGTAAAGAATAGGCGAGGTGCGTCCGAGTTAATGCGCGGGTTATACCGCTAATACTCTTGATCTATTTATCATAAAACCTAACATAGTAAATTCATTGAGCTTTAAATAGTTGTCAGAATAGATACTCTGTAATGGATTTGAATTTATTTTGTAACAAATGTACTACTAAATATTCTTGAAAATACGTAGAGCCAAATAATAATATAAAATCAACTGGAGAGAGTTATTAATCTCCACTTCATCAAATATAAATATTATGAATAGATACATAACAACATTTTACCTGTTCCTTGGAGCGTTACTTTTATTTATTGGTTGTGAGGATCGTTCTACATCAACTAATCAAGAGACAACAGATAATGAAGTAGTTATAAATAGACCTAATGTATTGAATGGTTCTCTTTCTTTTGACACTAGGGGTGACTTCAATCTTTTTGTTCAAGAACTTCGAGGAATTCCTCAAGACGAACTAAATGAATATATGGAAAATGAGTTTGGAGAATTTACTTCTCTTAGACAGAGGAAAGAAAAGTTGCAAAAACAAAACGGGACAAGTACTCAAAGCAATGAAATACTTCAATTAGATGTAAAAGATCCAAATTTTGAGAGTATCATCAATGAACAGGGGGTATTTCAAATAGAAGATCAGGTTTTCAAGATTACAAATAAGCACACTTACTTATTTAAAGATAGAGAAGCATTTGATTCTTTTACTATTCCTAAAAATAAATTAAATGATCCAACTACCTCATACATTGCACCTTGCGAGGACAGACAAATAGAGCAGTTAGAAGAAGAGGTTTATCGCATTGAAAATTGTGGAGGCACTGGGGGAGGTGGTGGAACTGATCCTGGAGATGGGGATGATGGAGGTACAAATCCTGATGATCTTGATCCTTCTGATAATATTGACATTGATTACGCCTCATCTCGTACCTCTGAATACGAAAGTGGCGGAACTACAGGACGTTTGCGTGGTGAATCGTGGAATCAAAATTTCTTTATTTATAGCAGTGTTGGTACAAAATCTGTTCATGAAAGACATACTTGGGGAAAGTGGTGGGACAGAACAGCTGAGGAAATTACACTAGATTCTTTTATAAAGTATAGTTACGGAGAGAAAAAAGTTGGTTTCAGTGTGATTGAGGCAGGTTTAAATTATAATTATGGCTCTTTTGCTGCGCCTATTGTTAATAGTATTCTTACTGATGTTCTTAATATGAGTTCAAACTCAACTCTAACTCGTTTTATAACTGATCAGGTTTCAGGTTTAGATTTAGAACTAACTATTTATAAACATGAACTCAATGAAGGTTACGACGTAGATCTCTCCCCTGAATTTCAAGAGGCATACACGAAAAAGAAGTTAGATGCTAAACGAATTAAAAAAACCTATGACTGGTCAACAGCTATTGTAAGTTATCCTCCTGGTATCGAAGAGTCAGCTGTAGACTTTAAACTTGAAATTCTTCGTTCTGTTCATACCTTAAAACACGATGGTTACTATTTAGGATTTATCACAGATAAACGAGAGTAAACTTCTTTTTTCTTTTAATCACTGGAGCTAATTTAAACTCCAGTGATTAATTATTTGAAAACTAATTTCCTACGCTATTATGAAAAAATTATCACTTGCCGTAATTCTCCTTTTTCTATCATCTATAACTTTAGCCCAAGAAACAGAAAAGGTTATACGGTTGAATATCGTTAATCCAAGTTTAGAGTATGAACAACCTCTTTCCCAGAACGCAACTGTTTCCGCAAACATAGGTATCGGATATAGTGGTTCCTATCCTAACCTGACAACTACAACATTTGGTACAGGTATAAATTATGTTATTGCACCGTTTGCAGATTTTCAGTACAAACGCTTTTACAATCTGAATAAACGATCGGAGCTAAATAAAACAACAGATAATAATTCCGGAAATTTCTTCTCATTTAGATTCAAAATCCGGGGACCTTCAATAGATGATAACATAGTACGAAAAGCTGATTATGATTTTGCAATTGGTCCAACATGGGGGATTCAAAGACAGTATGGGAATTTTCATTTATTGTTCGATCTTGGTCCTCAGTTTTACTTTGATTCAGAAGGGAACAGTGGTTTTTGGCCTTTAATGCCACAAATAAATCTGGGTTTAAATCTGTAGTAATAAGCTTTACAAAGGGTTTTGTTCGATGTTTAAACGTCTACTTTTTTCATGTCTTTTTATTTGCATTGTTGTTGGTCAACTATATGGTCAAGAGGCTTACTTACTTAAAATAGGTGCCCAAAAAAAGATTAGCCCTAATTTTAAACTTAATGATAAGACTTTCAAGCAAGCTAATGCTGAGGGGATTCATTTATCGCTATACAATTTTGAACATGTCCCTTTGTCGGTAGAGTTTTATTTTTCCAAAGGTTATGAATCTTCAATAGATTTTTCTTACGGAACAAGGTTATCGTATCTATTCTTTTCCGAAAGTCGTCATTGGCTGAAAGCTGGTTTTAGCGGGGGTCGTTTTAAGATGGGAGACCCTGAGAGAGGTAGGGAAGTTGGAGAAATACGGGAAGATGAGTTTCATGAAAATTTAAAACCATTCGTAGAATGGAACTGGAATTTTTCTAAACATATAAGCCTGTTCGCAAATACTGGCTATAGGTTTTTGAGAAGCAATACTGGAACTGTTAAAGAAGTCTACGAGCGATACGAGAATGGAGATCCCAAAAGAATTAGAGTTTCTAATGATAGAAGTGTATATGGCTCGGGCTTTGAATTTAGCCTTGGATTGGATGTTACCCTATTTAGAACAAATTGATTTAAAAATACCGATTATCAGATTTTTTATTAGCGGTATAACGACCTTGCGCTTAACCGGCGTGCGGATTGATGTAGATTTGGCAACTAACGAAAGATGAAGCTCAAAACCAAGATTGGCAGAGAATTGGCGAGGCACGTCCGAGTTAAAGCGCGGGTTAGGCTTGCTGATGTGACCTAAGTTTTTGGACAAGGGAAACTACAACGGAAGCAATGGTTTTAGAAAAGGTTGCCGCGGCGCCAGCGCCAAACTGGAAGATAGGAGACCGAAAAAGCTATAGCACCTGGACAAAATGTTAGAGAAGCAGGAATACAAAACGTGCCACGAGGGGCAGGGAAACGAACTTGAAAAAAGCACTGGTGCAGATTTAAAACTTGGAAAAGCTACTCGTTAAAAGAAGCGAAAAACAGTAACTAATTTTTTAGCTCCAAAATAAGCAATCGTTCACCAACGCTTTGGAATGGTAGCCGCTTAAAAGCTAGCAGAATTTTTTGGCCAACCTTTTGACAAAACGAGGTGGCCTTTCGCCGCGCAGCCTAACGACATTGCGCATAAGCTGCAGGCGCCAACGTGTTAAAATTGTTTACAAATGAAAGAGTAACTATAAAAAGAGAGGTTGGCAAGGAATAGGCGAGGCCTGTCCGAGTTAATGCGCGGGTTATACGCAATTATTTACTCATACAATTGTTTTAATTCAGATTCAGTCAGTAGACTGTTTGCCCTGCTATTTTCTCTTAAGGATAATTCAATAGTTAAGGGGAACTGATTTTCTTCTCCCTTTTCAAATCGCTCAACGTGATCTTCTTTGATTTTAAACTCAAAACTTTCCTTCAAATTAGGTTTCTCTTGTCGTTTGGTCCAAGCATATATTGTCATTTTATAACGTCCTGATTTTAGGTTGATTTTTTTCTCAGCACTAGGTAGCCAGGCAAATTGAATAACTTTACTTTCCGATGAACGTCCTTGAAGTGCAATAGGTTGAGCAGTTCCTTCTTGTCCCCAACGCCTTTCATCTTCTAACATTTTTGAAAATTCTGACCAAGTCATATTATAAACTTCAGATGGATTGTCTTTTCTTCTTAGTGCAATTCTTACTTCAATTATTGATCCACCTTTTGGACTCCAATTATAAAACGTTATTGGTATATAAAAACCTATACCGCCCCATATTAAACCATCTTGTCTGATCAATGGTGCGGGATAAAAGTAAAAATTGGTACCAACTATCATTTCAGGCTTAGGACCTTTTAGATATGCTTCATAGGCTACATATCCAGATACCAATAAACTAATTACAGAAATTATTATCGCTGCTAATTCCAATTTGCTGGAAGGTTAGAATTTAGAATTATTGCGTATAACGACATTGCGCATAAGGTGCGCACGAATGAATGTTGAGTTGATAAATAACGAACGGAAAGCTAAAAAGCCAAAATGTGGCAAGACCAGGCGAGGTGCGTCCCCTTAATGCGCGGGTTATAGTGCGGAAAGAATTGCAAATACTTACTCAATAAAAAAATCAAACACTTTCTAATTTTTTCTCTAATGAGGAGATATTTTTATCATTTAATAACTCAACTAACTTTTTCATATCATCTGGCTGCCCTTCTAACTCTGAATAATATTTTGAGTCCATAAATCTAAAGTAATCACTGATTAGGTCAAGAATTTCCTCATAGTCTTCAATATTATTTTCTCTCATTATTAGATAGAAACCCATAGAATATTTTACTAATCCCTCGGTTATTATTCTTTTAGAACTTTTATCTATCTCTTGAGTTTCTTCTAAAAATCTCATCATATCTGATAATTCTCTATTGATTGCCTGCTCAATTGACTCCTCATTTTTCTGTGATCGATGAATCAATCCGTGTTCTACGAGTCCTTCATTAAATTTTTTTAGTCCTTCAATCATTTTCTTATTAAATCCGCAAAGAGGCATATTAAAAGTGTTTATGAATTAGAATTATTTGTTCTTAACTCTTCCCAAAATTCTTCGTCATTATACATCCATATTATATTTGAGAGCATCATTTGAAACGCTATAGCCCCCTCAAAAAAGTGATCCAAATAGTTGTTAGCAATGTTCATTATTTGATATGAATAGAATGAATATAACATAAGGATAAAGAATATTATTGTAACAGGAACATCACTGTATCTAAAATTTATATCATAATTAATAGTGTCAAAATTTTGTTTAATCATTATCCAATCTATCGAACTAAATAAAAAAGCTATTATGAAAAGATATAAAAGTTTTAATGTTCTATGAGGGTTTAAAATATCTATTTCCAAATTTTCTACGATTGAAAAATGGTTCCCCAAAAGACTTTTAATGAACGGGGTGGTAAGTGCCAAAATAACCAAAAGGAAACCTACGATTGTTCCAATTTCGGGCAATTTTAAATCTCTAAATTCTTTCCAATAAAAACCTAAAATATATATGGTAAAACCGTAAAATATCGTTGCTACGACTGCAGCATCTTCCCATACTTTACAAATATCACCAGAGGCACCGAAAATAAATGCATATAGTACTGTTCCTAACAACAGTACTATAGTTAATTTATTGCTTTTAGTAAGTTCCATTTTTCTCCACAGGCATAATTATTCCAATTGAAAAAATTATTGAGCTAATTAATGTACTTACAATTACAGGAAACCAAGCAAAATAGGGATTCCAAATAACCGAATAAATTCCAATAGAAATTCCTGTTATCGCACCTAAAACCATGCTTAAGGCAGCAATATTTTTAGATGGTGGAGTTTTTAAAAATAGTTTTCCTAAAATCAATGGTAAAAAGGCTAATGAAGCGGAATAAAAAGTCAATAACAAATTGATAAATAATTGCCCACCACCTTCAATAGCTAAATCAAAAAAAACAAATAAAACCAATCCCAATAAAACTATTAAGAAACTGAAAAATTTACCCTTTGAAATTATTTGATTTAGGTTATTCCTTAGTTCTTTTTCATTCCTATTTTCCAGAATCTTCCTAGCAAATGAATTCAAATCATAAGTGTAAGTAAAGCCTATAGCCATCATAAACGAGTCAACTGTTGAAAGCATAATAGAGATTATACTTACTATAAATATATAACCTGCGACCTGATCAATTAGAATACCCGAATTAATTAATTCATTTGGAAAATCTATTATAACCTCATCAAAAGAAAAATTTGGAAATGCATTAGCTGCCAGTAACCCAAAAAGAATAAATAAAATCCATGTGAAAGGAGACTCAATAGCATAAGTGAATAAACCATCTTTCAAATCTGAATTACTATCGATTTTATTATTTTCTTTTACTCCTAATAACCTTTGCCAATTACTCAGGTCAACAAATTGCCAACCTAACGGTAAAATAATTAGCGCTAATAAACCTGAAATACCGAAACCTTCAAGATTCACAAAGTTTTGGAATTCAAATTTAGTTGGAGAATAAAAAAGAATATATAAGCTTAGTGAAAGTATTATTAGAAATAGAAAAGAAACTAGAGTATTAAGAAACTTATCCCACAAATCGTCAATTAATATAAATGAAAACTTTCTTACACTTAGAATTACAGGGATTAGAATACAGAGTATTATAACCCCCCAACTCAATCCAGGTACAATTTCGACCTGATTTCTTATTGTCAGATAGAGCAAGTATGCTATTACTCCAAAGATTCCAATATAGGTAATAGATAATTGAAGTTGATCTGTTCTAAATGAACTTAATTGTCCTCCCAAAAAAAGATATCCAGCAATAAATATTAGGAATAAAAATAAAATTAGATAAAGCCAATTTGAACTTGGTACGATAGCTAATAAAACTCGAGATCCAAACCATAATTCAGCTATCAAAAAACCTAAGAACCCAATTATGGTAATTATTGATGCAATTTTTCTATTTATATCCCCGTAAGTTTCTCCTATAAATCCATGGAGTGTATAATTAGAGCCAAGGTATTTTTTAATTTTTTCGATACTGAAATAAAAAAGAATGATGCCTAACCCCCAGCACAAAGCATTAATAAATGGTATAAATAAAAAGCTTGAGGCTCCCCAAAAAAGAAATGGATATATTGTACTTACTTGGAAACCGTATGCAATTGAAGAAGACGCAAATTCAGTTTTACCAACTTTCCGAAAGGCTGAAAAATATTCATCTGGATGTTTAACTTCTTCCCGATCTATTGTGATTGCTCCTAAGAAATAAATTAAAAGTGGAGCTATTATTATGATAATACCTACCATAGCAAAAACGAATTATTAGATACAATGTATTACAATTAAGAAATCAAAATATAATTGCAAATTCATTATCAATTCTTTGTTGGGTTAGGGGTATTCTAGAATAGTTCTTGCTGATTATCAGCTTCTTGTAACTGAAAGTCTAAGGTCTCAAATTGCCAGTTACCATTTTCCAAATAACACTCGCTAATACTGATGCTATTATTCCACCGACTGTTCTGCATTCGAGCTTTTCCCTTCAAATACCTTTCAACAATTTTTTTAGCAGGCATAGTTAGTTCGTGGTAAACCTCATTTGATTCGGGTGTTAGCAAATATCTGAAACTACCAACCATTACATCTGTCAATTGTAGCAATTGACAATCGTCATAATCTTGAGAATTATCTTGGTCATGTTTACTGCTACGATCATCAATTATATTTTCTGAATTAGATATGGAACAATAAGATCTCATATCTGTAAATCGCTCAATTAATCTTTCGGGATCGACATTTCTTTGATAATGTTCATGGCCATCGAAATGAATTCGATTTATGTTGATTGGATTATTTTCGTCTCCTAAAAAATGTATTCCTCCTTTCAAACCCATCCTCATTGTTGTTTCTACTTTACCACCATAATCTAGTATATCTGACATTTCTTTAAGATTATCTCTTTCTCTAAATAGTATAAATTTTGCCCCAACCATGTCTTCGAAGAATTCATAATCCTTGTCACCTTTTGTTCTTTTACCGAGATAGATTGGATATTTGCTACCTTTAAAATTTTGGACAAGGGCTGCTATCCCAACCTGAAGGAAAGAGTTATTTGTATAGAAAACTCTATTCTTCTTCTTGACATTTTTAAAATTTACAACATGCTCAAATCTATTATTCTCTCTTATCTCTTGAATTTTTTGGAGTAATATATGCCTTGTCTCTTTTGGGACTAAAAGCATACCATGCCAATAACCATGCTTTTTAGACTCATCATGATATAAATAGTAATCCATCTCTTACTTGATTGAATACCCCTAACGACCTTGCGCTTAACCGGCGTGCGGATTGGTGTTGTTTAGCAACTAACGAAAGATGAGTTTTAAAACCAAGAGTGGTAAAGAATTGGCGAGGTGCGTCCGCGTTAATGCGCGGGTTATACCAACTAATTACTAAGCGATTTGGCTTCGGCCTATATTTGCAAGATAGGCAACAGCAAAACTGAGAAGCCCGCCAATCGCAGCCATAAGCCCAAGTCTCCATGTATGGCCCCATACTGAAATTTCTAAAATTGTGCCTGCGTCAACAATTCCAATAAATAGGTACAATGAAATAGTCGCTACCATAAAAGCCAGGAATGATGACGTAAATCGCTTAGAGAATGCAGACCATTGTACTACTCGCAGGGCAGCAAACGTTGCTATTATAAGAGCAGTATAGGGAATAAAGATGGCAAGACCTTTTGTCGTGACAATAGTTGTTATAATAAGCGCTGCACCGCCTATAATTCCTAAAGCAAGTGCAACTGGGATGGGTTTCTTAGCACTCTCGAGATAATTCATATCATTTGATGCTTTATTAGTTAGTAGCAATTACTAATCCAAAAATCACCTGCCATTCTTCAAAAATTACTAAAAAATTTTAGTTGGTATAACGACCTTGCGCTTAACCGGCACACGCAATTCTGTTTATTTTTTGCAACTAACGAAAGATGGGATTCAAAACCAAGGGGGGGCTAAGACTAGGCGAGGTGGGTCCGAGTTAATGCGCGGGTTAGGTGTTTAAATTTTGTACAGCAGATTTTATTGGCTGCAACTTATTTTTCTTTACAAAACTTCTAATTGTTTGCTCTTCTTGTCCATCGTTGTATTTAATTTCTATTAGAGTGCCAAATAAATGGTGCTCAGAAATATTTGTAATTTGTTGAGGTCTAATCTCAGAATCGGGTTTAATAACATCGTTTACAAAAGTTGGTGAGTACATAGTAATCTTTGTAGGAGACCGTAAATCATCTACATACAAAATTTGTAAGGACTGCAAAATTTTAAAGCTAGGAATTATAAAAGGAAAGAATATAAGGCCAACTAATGCTCTCGCAGGGAACTTAGAGAAAGCATCTAAAACGCTGGTATTGATTGTTTCAATAATAATAGTCAGCAATAACAAAGGACCCATAATAATTATTAAACTGGCTATTACACTGAAGAGCGAAAAGGACCAAATATTTGTGAAATTTTCATCCTTAGTAGACATCAAGCTAATTTTTGGTTTAAACACCTAATGACATTGCGCATAAGGGGCGTGCAAAAAAGCGCTGAATGTATTTAAAAAGTACTACGGAAACTGACAAATCGAAACCGGCAGCCAACGGCGAGGCACGTCCCCTTAATGCGCGGGTTAGCCGTATTTTCTATTTTTCTATAGCATTCTCTTTTAGATGTTTGGCAACTTCCTCTTTGGAAATGTCTTTTGATAGAAAGTCTAAGACCAAGTCGGCAAGTTCCAGATCATAGGATTCCTCAACTTCATATCCGTTGAGATACAAAAAAGTCAGGGCAGAGGCTAAGGCCGTTCGCTTATTTCCATCGACAAATGGATGTCGAATTGTTAAGCAAATGATGTAGCTGGCAGCCATTTCAAATAGATCGTTTAAATATTCCCCATCGAAACTAGCCTTGGGAGCATCTGCGCAAGCTTGGACGTTTTGTTCTTCTCGGATACCTGGATCACCGCCTGCTTTTTGAATCTCCTGCTCATGGATAAATAAAATATCTTCCGTAGTTAGAAAGGAAGGTTCTTTCATTATTCACCCAGTTTGTCTAACGATTTTCGATGCTTTTCGCTAACTTCTTGATAAGCAGACTTTGCATCAACTTTTTTAATCAAAAGTCCTTCATCTTGCGGGATTATTTCGACTTGGTCGTCATCTTCTACTTTCAAAAGCTTAAGCAGGGCTTTTTCGAGCAAAACACCACGACTGTTACCTATTTTTTGGAGTTTCTTAATCATAATTTTGTTGCTTTATGTTCTTACGAAGTTATTAACATAAGAATACGAAATTAAAAGCAAAAAGTATATGAGAAGGAAAGATTTAATACGGCTAACGACCTTGCGCATAAGGGGCGTGCAAAACAGCGCCGAATTTGATTTAAAATGTACTACGGAAACTGACGAAATCGAAACTAGCAGCCAACGGCGAGGCACGTCCCACTTAATGCGCGGGTTAGGCGTACTTTACTTTTATTTAGTTGCCTTGATTGCTGTTTGATAATGTTGATAGGTTCTCACCATACCTTCGTATTGAACTGGCCTAGCATTATACATTTCTAAGGCAAAAGTACTGTCACTTTTCCATTTAATTCGTGACGGTGCAAGATCGGTACTGTAATCAATTAACTTTTCAATTCCATCTTTAGTTAATTTAAAAAGTTGAATACCGTTTTTATTATAACTGGTAAATTCTACACCATTGTACGAAATAAAATACTGCTCAGAAGGAGAAAAAATCGGAGGTCCATACGTTTCTATTTTACTCCCCGTTTTTCGAGAAACTAACACATAATTATTGCCTTCCGTCCATTGGACTCGAAATACTAAAATGCCGGTTGATGGGTGATAATATTCAAAGTTATAATCAACTACATGAGATCGAGGTCTGGGACCAACTTTAATTTTCTTGTCATTTGTTAGCGTTAATGACCATTGATCTTGGTCACCATCAATCCGATTAAGAAAATCAATTTCTTGCTTATTCAAAGCATATTTTTCAATTGCTTTCGCTCTACGGTGAGCATTTCGATAACTATCTGCAATAGAATTGCTGACTGTTTGATCGGGATAAATAGTTGGATACGAAATAGAGTCAGTTTCCGTAAAGGAAAAATAATGGGAAGGATAAGTCGGCGGGAGTTTTTGTGAAAACCCAACAAAAGGAAGGCAAAGAAAAAAAAGTGCAAATAACGTTTTCATTTTTAGGATTTTGGATGAGTAAGTACGCCTAACGACATTGCGCATAAGCTGCAGGCGCCAACGTGTTGAAATTGTTTGCAAATGAAAGGTTAACTATAAAAAGAGAAGTTGGCAAGAATAGGCGAGGCCTGTCCGCTTAATGCGCGGGTTATACAGCCAGCGTAATGACGAAATGGTTAAAAATATTTGAGCGACTAATAATCTTCGACCTTATCTAACAATTCTGGAACCCTATTCACAGCAAAATCCCACATGGCAGCTTCGTCAATGATGTCATAACCATGAGCGATAATATTCCTAAAATCGATAATTTTTCGATATTCAGGAATTTTCTCGGCAAGCGTTGCTTCTTCAATTCTGGATAATCTGTGCAGTGCTTCGCCAATGATTTCAAATTCTCTTTCGATAGCGAGCTGAAGCATACGATCTTCCTGAAAATCCTCAAAGCTTTTGCCGTCAATAAAGTCTAAAATTTCCTGACAGGAAAGGCTAATATCAAGAAAAAGCTTTCTTGTTTTATGCGGCATACAGAAGTTCTTTGGAGCGTTCTACTTCTTGCTGAAAAATTGAGTTCCTGAATTTTTTAAGATGATATAGATCGACAGAACGACCATAGATTTGCTCAAGCTCTTGCTTGAAATCGATGAATTGATCAAACGCTCCTTCAAATCCTTGCCGATCAAATTTGACGATGAAATCAAGGTCACTATCTTCAGAAAAATTATCAGTAGTGGCTGATCCAAAGAGATATAGCTCCTTCACATTATACTTTTTGCAAAGCTGTTGGAGCTGGTCGGTTTTAAGATCTACTTTTGTTGCCATAATAGTCGATTAATTATTTACTACAACAAACTTAACTAAAACTGACGCATTTTTCTATTGATCAAAAAATTGAATCAAAGCATTGGCTGTATAACGACATTGCGCATAACCGGCGCACGGATTGATGTTGATTTGGCAACTAACGAAAGAAGAGTCTTAAAACCAAGAGGGGCAAAGAATTGGCGAGGTGCGTCCGCGTTAATGCGCGGGTTAGGCAGTTGTTACTTCAGTTAAAGGTTCCATAACTTCAAACCATTCTTGACTCTCTCCATTCTTCAAACCTTCAAAGCAAGCATCCCAAAACTCATTAGTATCATTTAGATTATCTAAATATTCTTGTGGAGCATTACTTTTTATTTCGGGAAAAACTTTGAATAAAAACCTTAGATTTCCAGCTAAACAAACTGTAAAGAAATTACCAACAAAACCTGCACCTTGTTCTTTGTAGACAATACCTTTGTCAGTATAAATTTTCCCATTTTTAATTTCCCATTTTAATGTGTTAGGGGTCATAGCTCCATGGGCAAAATCACATAATAGCTGGTATTCTTTATAACTGCCTTCAGCCAAATCTTCAAACTGATCACTATATCTAACCCTGAACCTTTCTCCATTCCATCCAATATGACCTGCAACTGCCTTGTGGACTAATTCAGTGTTTTCTGAATTGTACACATATCTTAACCTGACATAAGTTTCGAGAAGTGTTCTTAATAAGGAAGCGGCATCCGAATAGTAACCTTTGGAAAAACAATTATAGATTGCTTTGATTGAATAGCTGATTCTCAAATAATGTATATAAGCCATAAATCTAATGGCCTGGTTAAAATTTTTGAAATCTCCATTCTCATCATATTGATCATCATCTTTATAATAGTGAATGCCTTGAATGATTAAGTCCAAGGTATTGTAGCAGTTATCACAGAACCCATTTTTATTTTTTCCGAATTCTTCTCTGAATTTATTTAATACTTCGGATTCTTGTTTTTCTAAAATTTCAGCACTTAATGGATACTTCTGCATTTAGTTATTATTGGGTTTGTTTAGGATTTGCAACTGCCTAACGACATTGCGCATAAGGTGCGCACGAATAAATGTTGAGTTGATAAATAATGAACGGAAAGCTAAAAAGCCAGAAAGTGGCAAGACCTGGCGAGGTGCGTCCGCGTTAATGCGCGGGTTATACTCACTTACTTTTTCTTATAAAATTTGCAATTACATCATGACCAAAATTTCGAAAGCTAAGCACTAACTCATTGTCAGTTATTTTATCTATTTCCATTTCAATTACACCATCTTCTTGAGGAGATTCTTGGAAAAGAATAATTAAGCGTTCATCTTTTTTGAAAGTCCACTTACTTTCATGTTCGTTTCCATTAACTAGACTCTTCATTTTGTTATCCTCAATGAAGTGAAACTCTTCAGCGACACTAAAACCATCACCAGCAGGTTCATTTTGCACTTCATACGAAGAGAGTTTCCAAGGATCGCCAATTAATATTTTTTCTGTTTGAGAAAGTTCACTATCTGAAGAAAAAATATCACATCCAGTAATTGCTAAGAAGACAAATAAAAGTACTACGGGTAAAAAGTTTAGTTTTCTCATAATAAGATAGTTTTGTGAGTATAACGACCTTGCGCATAACCGGCGTGGTTACGAATGAGAAACTAAGTTAAAAACTACAACTGGAAATGCAAGCAAAAGGGAGCAATCTAAAAAGCAGTGGCCGCGACCATTTGAAGAAGCCAGCACGAAAAATCGAGGAGAGACTAACTGTTGCCACCAAATTGTTTAAAAAAATACCCTCCAACCTAGCTGAAAGAGCGACCAATTTGAGAAAAGTTTCGGCGAGCCACGTCCGCGTTAATGCGCTGGTTATGCGGCTTATATTTTTAATTTGAGGTAGTTTATTTGCTAGAACTTCCAAACTTTTTCTGGGAATATTGCCCGATGAAGTAAAATATGAGTAATGGAATAAGAGAAAATTTCAAATATAGGTCACCAAAATTGAAATAAACGATGATCGATAAAAAACCAGCCATTACTAAAATCATCAGAGCGTCAAAAAACCATTTCTTCATCGCAATAAATATTTGAAGTTTTCGAACTTGTTAACCGTTACTACAAATAAATTTGAAGCCGTATAACGACATTGCGCATAACCTGCGCACGGATTAATGTTGAATTAGCAACTAACGAAAGAAGAGCCGCAAAACCAAGAGGGGCAAAGAATTGGCGAGGTGCGTCCGCGTTAATGCGCGGGTTAGGCATTCGTCTCATTGTCTAATTTTTTTAGTAGCCAATTGTATTTATCCTTTATGTCAGAATCAATATTACTGCTTAATATTTCCTCAGCAGTGTCACTCAATATTTTCTTGTTTTCATCTGTTATGAAAGAAATGTAATGTAGGCCATCTACCTCATCAACGCATAATGCATTATTAGAAGATACATATTCTTTTACTTGTCTATCATTTTCAAGCTGAGGATCTAAAATACATCGCATTGAGTCGGCAACATCATCTTCTAATTCATACGCATTTACTAGGGCTGGTCCAAATACTATACCACCAGAATGGAAGAGATTTCCTTTTGTTATACCACCTCTTAAAAATATCGGTGAATTCGGTTTTGAAATGAGCTTTTTTACGAAGTAGGAACAAATTCCAATTAATTTTGAAAAAGCTTGGTCAGTTTTTGACTTGATCGAAATAACTATTGCATCGGATAAAACTGTGAGTCTAATTTGATCTTCGCTAATAAATGAGTCGCTGCCTACAATCTTTGCATTTCCGTAGAGTGAAATTGCAACCTCAATGGTATTAAATATTTCTCTGAGGAAGGTGTATTCTTTTTGAACAATCTTCTTCATACCCAAGATATCTAAGAAAGCAATGTAACATTCGTCGTAATCTGAGTCTTCATATTTTTTACTAATAGATTGCTCGATTTGAGATATATGTGCTTTCAGTGGATCCATTGATGCATTTTTATTCGAATGCCTAACGACGACGCGCATAACGGGCGCACGGATTGATGTTGAACTAGCAACTAACGAAAGAAGAGTCGTAAAACCAAGGCCGGCAAAGAATAGGCGAGGTGCGTCCCGGTTAATGCGCTGGTTAGGCTTGGGACCGAAAACCAGTGGCAACGAAACCGGCCAGCTAAACAGGAGCAACGGTTTTCGAGAAAGAGCTAGCGGCCCCAGCGCCACAGCGAGAGATGGGAGTGATGAGGCAGTAGCACCGGGAAAATTGTTGGAGAAGCAGGTGCGGTTGCTAGATAGAAAGATTTGCTTCGTTAGTTGCTGGAAATGTTGGAAAAAGCACTGGTGCAGATTCAAAACGTGTTACAGCCACTCGTTAACAAAAGTAGAAAATTGTTACCGACTTTTTAGCTCAAAAGAAGCAATCGTTCACCAACGCCGGGGAACGGTAACCGCTTAAAAGCTAATTTTATAGCAGAAATTGCGGCCGAATCTTTTTGACAAAACGAGATGGCCTTTCGCCGCGCAGCCTAACGACCTTGCGCATAAGCTGCACGCGCATGAATGTTGAATTAGCAAATAACGAAAGACGAGACTCAAAACCAAGAGTGGCAAGGAATTGGCGAGGCGTGTCCGCTTAATGCGCGGGTTAGGTTTCCCGACTATTCAGTTCTTGTTTTCCAAGACTCTGGACTTCTTCTTTGATGTAAAATTGCAAAGACTGTAATCATTTCTTCTTCATTGACGAAATAGATAGAAAAAGGAAAGCGGTTTGTTAAGGCTCGGTGAACTCTGTCCTTATAAACAACTTGGTGATGAAGAGGATTACGACTAATTTCTGAAAGCTTTGCGTCAATGCAGCGAATGAACTCCTGACCTAATCCATGATTCTGCTCTTGATACCACTGATAAGCACTATCTAAATCTTGCTGTGCGTCTTCGGTAAGTATTAATGTTTTTGGCACAGCGATTTAAAGGTACTTTTGACGAACTTCTTTCCACAAAGTTCCATTCTTTTTGTCTTCTTCTAAGGTCTTAAGACGTTGCTCTAAAATAGACTTGTGATGGTCAGGGACCTCAACTTCTTCAGGATCAGATGCGATAGAATCCCATAAGGCTTCAACCAAGAGCAATTTTTCGTTTTTATTGAGCTGTGAGAGCTCGTTGATTAATGTCTTTTCCATTACAGAAATTTTGTTTTGTCATTATAGACTTAAGTTGATTAAAAACGAGCGTGAAAGCAATTAATTGAGTCAGAAATTAGCAAAAGTGGGAGGGAACCTAACAACATGGCGCATAACCGGCAGGCGCCGAAATGTCGAATTAGTTTTAAAATGATAGATTAACTAATAAATGAAAGGGAGGCAACCAGATGGCGAGGCCTGTCCGAGTTAATGCGCGGGTTAGGTGTAAACTTAGTTACTTACATCAATAACGCCCCGTTCATCATAGATGCTTCTAGCTTCTCTTTCGTAAAGGCTCCACAAATTGTCTTTGTCTCCAGTTGAAAGAAATATTTTTTCATGAATACTACATATGTACTTTACTCTCTCAGGTGTAAGATTGCACCAACTTGCAATAGCTTTTGTAGACCTGAAAGTGGGGTCATCATCTTTGTCAGATGTTGTTTTCTTTAGCCAATTGTAAATAGTTTTTTTGTCTCTACTTTCTGTCCACTTTTCATGTATGTATTTTACTAAATAGACAGTTATTCCTGCAATTGCCCCTCCGGCACCACCAATAATAATTCCATCCCAAATTGTAGTCATGGTTTAATCTTATTAATTACTGAACATTAAAAAGTTTAATACATCAGTTTTAAAATCTACTCCGTTATTTCTCAATTTTTCCAAATGCGGATGGAGTCCATTTATAGAAAGGTTTGAAGCTGAAGTCAAAGTGCTATTAGCTATGGTAAGGGCGGTATCACTTAGGATAATTGTGAAGGCCATTGGCTCAATTAAAGGGCCATTAGAAACTTTTACTTCTTGTATTTTTTCATTGAACTTAAAATCATTTTTTGGACCTAAATAGGCAATTGCATCTATTCCAGTTCCACATTGTGAAAAAATATCTTTTTTATTGTCTTCATTTATCTCAACACCTATACCCTTGATGTTGATACTTGAAGATTCAACTCTAAAGTTGTGTACTTCTGTAAAAATTATTCCTCTCTTAACCATAATATTCTATTGAGTTAAGTTAAAATTTGTGTTTACACCTAACGACATGGCGCATAAGCTGCAGGCGCCAACGTGTCGAAATTACTTATAACTGAAATTGTAACCATAAAATGGGTAGCGGGCAAGAACAGGCGAGGCCTGTCCGCTTAATGCGCTGGTTATACAAAATGTTTTAACCGGCTAATATTCCGAAATTTTTTTTACTCTGTTAACTATACATATATATTCTTGGCACAATTTAACTCTATGAGTTTTGCCCACCTCTTGGAATAATTCCTTTGCTTTTTTGAGCCATTTTAAGGCCTTCTCATCGTTTCTGTTTATTAAATCAATCCCTATGTTTATAGACCATATAGCTTCGTGTTTCTTGTCATTCAAGTTTTTTGCAATATCAAGTGCTTCATTATAGTAATTTAGAGCAAAATCACTATACGTAATACCAATATTTCCTAATGTCCGATTTTTACTTTTAACATCACCTATTTGATCAGCAATTTTTAGTGCTCGCTCATGGTTTTCAACAGATTTATTAAGACTTTTCCGTGTACCCTTTTTTTTGTAAGCAATTCCAATATTACCATAACATTTGCCACGAAACTCCTCGTCAGAATCTTTTCCGTAAAATTCTTCTGAATATTCAAGAGCACGTTCAAAGAAATTAATTGCTTCTGAATTGTTATTTCTATCCAATTGAAGAATACCTAGGCTTCTGTGTGCACGGGATAATTGCTTCTTATCATTAGACTGGTCTAAAATTTTGTTAAGCCATTTTTCTGATTCATTCTTTTCATTCAATTCCCTATAATTTTCGCCAATCAACTGAAATACATCATTAATGAGATCTGAATCAGGATTTTTATTTAAATATTTTTGAGCATTATGATTAGATAATTTATAGCTATCGCTTTTTTGCAAAAGTAAAGAAGCGACATAAAATTTTATGCCTGAACTATATTTTAAAACAGTTTCTTCGATCCATTTATCCAATTTTTGTTTCCAGGTTGACTTAGATCGATTAATTTGAGGAATTTTGGTTTCAAGTAGAACATCCCAGATCTCTTCGACGAAATGGTCAGTATTACATTTCAATTTTATCCCATTGAATCCATAGAAAGCATGGTTTGAAGATACTTCATTTAAGGATGTTATCTGAATTTCCGAATCGGGAATTGACGCATGATCAACGAATATAACACGTTTATTTTTATCCTCGAGCGATGTTATCGTTGGTATAATATCGAATTGATCTGAACAACTATAGCCCATTACTATTACTACATCAGAATTTTGATGGGTAAAAACTTCCTCAATTATTTTTTCTCTGTTTGTGATTAAAGTTTGGCTTGCAACTCGGCGAATCGTGATGGCAAGACTTTTAAAATCTGAAATATCACCGTGCAGTTTTATAATGGGTATTTTATCTGAGGACCAATTAACATTGGCAATTTCTTTGTCAGAATAGTAAGTATGATATGGAATATTTCCACTGATAAAGGCATTTTCGATTAAATGATCAAAATTAGTGGTTACTACACTACTAAGATTATTTTTAACAGCTAACTTTTGGAATAGAATTTGATTTCGGTTTGGAGTATTGCATTCAAAGATCTTAAATAATTTTTCATGCTTAGTCACATTTAATAAGGTTTGAATAACCGATTCAAAAGGAATATTGGTTTTAAGAAATTTTTCTTTTTCCTCGTTACTCATTGAAAGACGCTCCAAGATTCCCTTCACCAAAGAATTTGCAAGTGGAATACCAGAATAGTGCGAAATACCTGCTCCACAAAAAAAAGTGATATTCTTCTCTTTAAGAGACTTCGCCAAACTGTTTAGTTTTTCTCTCTTCATGCTTATAAATCTTTATTAATGTTAGTAAGCTACATTTTGTATAACGATCTGCGCATAACGGGCGCACGGATTGGTGTTGATTTGGCAACTAACGAAAAATGAGACTCAAGACCAAGAGCGGCAAACAATGGGCGAGGTGCGTCCACGTTAATGCGCGGGTTATGGGCAAACCGCCGGCGTGTGGCACCTTTGGAAGATGGGAGACCAGCAGCGGCAAAACCAATGAGCTAGCCGGTGCTGACTTGCGGCAATTGCCCAACCAGGGCGGCGCACAGATTCGACGGTTAACCGGTGGTAAAACTGGGCCGGCCTACAAGCAAATTCTGTGGCCGGTGCCGCAACCGGGCAGGATAGAAAAAAAGATTGAAAACCAGCCGGCTTTGAGGATCAACGGCCAAACAAAAGCAACAAGTGCAAGGGGAGAAACCCAACAGAAGCAGACTAAAAACAACGGTTTAAGCGGAAGAAATGTCGCTGGACAAAAACAGAGCGAAAAGCCCCAAAAATTACAACAACCCGCGAAAGCCGCGGTGGGCCATAACGACCTTGCGCATAAGGGGCGTGCAAAACAGCGCCGAATTTGATTTAAAATGTACTACGGAAACTGACGAAATCGAAACTGGCAGCCAACGGCGAGGCACGTCCCACTTAATGCGCGGGTTAGGCGTACTTTACTTTTATTTAGTTGCCTTGATTGCTGTTTGATAATGTTGATAGGTTCTCACCATACCTTCGTATTGAACTGGCCT
>Ga0207718_100807_pt1 | contig 21989 bp, 15 predicted proteins | sample A23M2SouthBayCA_FD_187749 | JGI IMG/M metagenome (GOLD analysis project Ga0207718, IMG submission 187749) | Aerobic enrichment media microbial communities from Eden Landing Ponds, California, USA - A23 M2 (SPAdes) | ecosystem: Environmental > Aquatic > Marine > Unclassified | place: Emeryville... | reverse complement strand
GGACGATCACGTCGAGCGGGATCTCCCGTTCACGGTACTCGGAGACGATCTCGACGAGTTCCGCGCCGGTCTCGTAGCGTTCCTTCGACTGGACGTAGCCGTAGGCCCACTTCGGGAACATGGTCGGATCGCCGGTGAGGTCTCGGAACCCAGCGATCACGTCGTCGAGGTCCGGGCCGGCAACGAAGTAGAACTCCTGCTGGTCGTCGCACTCGGTCCAGACGTAACTCCCGTGCTGGTCGTCGTGGAAGGTCGCCAGCGAGGTGGTGTCCAGAAGGATGCCGTACCCTCGCGTCGAGACGAGCGCCGGCATCGCGACCTTCGTGTTCGCCTGGTAGAGGTACTGCATCGCGTCGCGGTAGTCGGCGATCCCCTCCTCGTGCTGGCCGAGGCCGTAGAGCGACTCGCTATCGGCGAATTCCAGTTCGAGCCTGGTCTCGTAGGCCGTCCGATCGAGGGTCTCCGGCGGCCCGGCCAGGTCCTCGCCGTTCGCGAGGTCGGCAGGCGACACGTCGGCGATGGACTTGCCGCCCTCGGCGGGTTCCCGGACGTACCGACGGCCGTCCCGATCCTGCCAGTCGAAGGCCGCTGTCTCCCTGTCGATATCGAGACGGATCGCCTCAGTCGTGAGCGTGAGCGTCTCGTCCCCCTCCGTCCAGGACCACTCGACCGGGTCCTCGGGCACGGATTCGACGATGAGACTTTCCGAGGGCGGGACGACGTCGTCGCCGGTGTGGACGACGCGGACGATCGACGCCGAGACAGGTTCGATCCGGACGCGTTCGTCGCCGTTGGTAAGCGTGACTCCTGCCTCATCGGTGTGAATAGTATCGATATGCATGAGTGATGCTAAGGCACCTTCGACTTATTTCATGAATAATTAAATCTTTTGATCTTGCAGGGGTGTCAACTTTCGGCTGAAGAATGCGGCTAAGCTATATTCTGGTGGTGACACAGAATACTCGACCACGTGCTCGAGAAGGCACGTGAGGAAGAAATATTTTTGCGTGAAGGCACTTCGGTAGAGTGGCTGTGTTGGGCGCGGTTCTGCATCATGCTTGCCTTTCATACCGGAAGATCGAGTCGTTCGTCGACTGTTTCAACGAGGCAATCAGGGACTGGTTCTTTCGGTGCTATCACCTGTTCGAGCCTGACTTCCGAGATCGACAGGCAGTGACCATCGATGAAACGAATTGATATTGACGGCAAGGAGCACTATGATGGCCGACAGTCGATTGCGACATGTTCGAAGTGCTGCAACGTCAAGGTGTCTCCCGGCCGGTCCAGCCTCGACGGTTAATCTTTCATAAGGACATCTGCAAGCGGAGTCGCGGTCGGCCCACCCCAATGGGCGACTGCGTCCCTAGGTGCGATTGGCCGCTGGAAGCACTCGATTGCGACGTCGGACAAGAAACGTGGGGAACTCGATCGCTCATCGAAGCCTGGTTCGGCCTGTTAAAATACTGAACCAGCGCTTCTGGCACCGATTTCCAATCGGTAGCTCCGCCGAATCATCCAGATCCTGACTGCGGGCCTTCGCCACACTCCACAATGCTACGCTCTAAAGTCGATACCTCTTTCCTTTGTTAACCCCCAAATTTAAGATAGCAGTCTCCCATTTCCAGATGTGCACACCGAGTTTAACCCCAAAACTACGATGTGGTATGAGCAGGCCGCAACAGAGTGGTCGGAGGCACTTCCCATTGGTAATGGCCGCCTCGGCGCGATGCCTTTCGGACGCCACACCACCGAACGACTACAGTTCAACGCGGATACGCTGTGGGCAGGCGGTCACGAAAACCGGACGAACCCGATCTCCAATGAGTATTTGGATGAGATACGGAGTCTCCTCTTCGACGGCAAAGTGGACCAGGCACAGACACTCGCAGAAGAGAAGATGATGGGTAATCCGATCCGTCTGCGTCCCTTCCAGACGTTCGGAGATATGTACCTCGAAGTTGGACACGACAACGTGTCCAACTATCGGCGAGAACTTGATTTGGCAACGGGTGTCGTGAGAGTACGCTATGAGCATGAGGGGACAACCTATACTCGTGAGTATTTTGTTTCGGAACCGGATGACGCCATCATTGTTCGAATCACCGCTAGCGGGCCAGGCGACATAGCTACAACTGTTGGCCTCCATCGAGAACAAGATGCCCAAGAGGCCGTCCATGAAGACACACTCTACCTGCGCGGGTCTATTACAGACACCCCCGCAGATGAACGGGCAGAAGGTGGTTGGGGGAAAGATCGTGGTGAGGGTGGTTGGGGGATGCGTTTCGAGGCACAAGCTCAGGTAGACGCATCTACAGGTGCGGTCGAACAGGTGACGGGTGTGGACGCGCCAGGCGCGTCGAGTGCGGGCCTCGCGGTCGAGGAAGCCGACGCGGTAACGATCGCGTTGACCGGGTTCACAAGCCACGAAACGAACGATCCGACCGCGGCGTGTGAAGACGTATTGGAGACGCTGGTGGACCGGCCCTACGACGACCTGCGGGAGGCCCACGTCGCCGACCACCGCGCGCTCTTCGATCGCGTGGAACTGGACCTCGGCGACCCCGTCGACCGGCCGACCGACGAGCGTCTCGAGCGGGTAGCTGCGGGCGAGGCGGACCCCCACCTCACGGCGCTGTACGCCCAGTTCGGCCGCTACCTCCTCATTGCGAGTTCCCGGCCCGGGAGCGAGCCCGCCAACCTCCAGGGGGTCTGGAACCAGGAGTTCGACCCGCCGTGGAACAGCGGCTACACGCTGAACATCAACCTCGAGATGAACTACTGGCCGGCCCTGCAGACGAACCTCGCGGAGTGTGCAACCCCGCTGTATGACTTCGTCGAGGACCTGCGCGGACCGGGACGAGACATCGCCGAGGCCCACTACGGCTGTGCGGGATTCGCCGTCCACCACAACTCGGACCTCTGGCGGAACGCCGCGCCCGTTGATGGCGCTCGCTGGGGGCTCTGGCCGATGGGCGCGGCGTGGCTCTCCCGGCTGGTGTGGGACCACTACGCGTTCACTCGTGACGTGGCGTTCCTCCGGGAGACGGCCGAACCGATCCTCCGCGAGGCGGCGGCGTTCGTGCTCGATTTCCTCGTCGAGCATCCCACCGAGGACTGGCTGGTGACCGCCCCCTCGATCTCGCCGGAGAACGCCTACGTCACCGACGACGGCCAGGAGGCGACGGTGACCTACGCGCCGACGATGGACGTACAGTTGACTCGCGACCTCTTCGAGCACTCTATCGCCGCCGCGGAGATACTCGACGTTGAGGATGCGTTCCACGACGACTTACGCGTCGCCCTCGATCGCCTCCCGCCGATGCAGGTGGGTGCACACGGTCAGTTACAGGAGTGGATCGAGGACTACGAGGAGACCGAACCCGGGCACCGCCACATCTCACATCTCTACGGCGCACATCCGAGCGACCAGATCACGCCCCGTGACACCCCGGAGCTCGCGGACGCGGTCCGGACAGCCATCGACCGACGCCTCGAACACGGTGGGGGACCCACCGGCTGGAGCGCTGCGTGGCTCATCAACCAATTCGCGCGACTGGAGGACGGCGAACGTGCCCACGACTGGATTAAGACGCTATTGACTGACTCAACGGCACCGAATCTCTTCGACCTCCACCCGCCGTTTCAGATCGACGGAAACTTCGGCGCGACAGCAGGCATCACCGAGATGCTGCTGGGGAGCCACGCCGGCGAGATTCACCTCCTGCCGGCACTGCCCGACGCGTGGGCCGAGGGGTCGGTCTCGGGGCTCCGGGCCCGCGGCGACTTCGAGGTCGACATCGAGTGGTCCGGTGGCAGTCTCGACAGCGCGACAATCCGGTCGGGGTCCGGTGAGCGGTGTTCGGTGCGTTCAACAATTGATCTCGACGTTGAAACGGCCGACGGCACTACGGTGGACGCTAAACGAGAAGGCAGCAAGCTGGTCTTCGAGACGACAGCAGGCAGAAACTATCACGTGGGTCCAGTAGCGGACTGAATTCTAGTCGTGGCCACGAGTCGATGGCTTCAAAGACTCGGGTGAGTAGCGGTCGAGTCCGGAGAAATGTTACAACTGCGTCAGCGACTCCTCGTCCCCAGCAGTGCTCTATAGAGGGTCGCTGTCCCAGTACTGGTGAACGAAGTCCTTCCAGAATTAGGTGACCTTCCAGTCGGCATCCTCGAGTTCCAGCAACTCGGATGTGTTCTCGCTGAGTGTAGATTCACGGCAGACGGGAATCGCCCGACGCACAATGACTTCCGATATGTGAAGTGCGGGTCGGAAACGAATACAGATTACAACGCGACGAAGAATATTGGTTTGTGATATGTCCGCCGAGGCCAAGAGTCATCTCGGCGGACGGGCGACTGTCAACTCGCCCTGAAGCCTGGAACAGTGACGCCGAGTGGTCCACCCGGACGGGTTCGAGGCCGAGTTCACGGACAATTCCCACTCTCAAAGCGCCGAAGGTGCTTAGGAGGTAGTTGACTCGTGGCCTGGTGTTAGGGATGGGCAGAGTTGGCGTGATCTCATCACGTTCGCCGAACTCGACGAATTGGAACGCATAGATAACGGCCATGCGATCGGCAAACGATGCCACCAGCGACAGGTTATGCAGGAGCGATTCTTTATAGGACGATCGTTCGAGTCAGAAACGGCCATAGATGGAGAACTTCGCTCGTCCGAAATCAACAGCAGCGTACTGGCAAAACGCTGGTCGATAAGCTAAATCACGGTTTCGTCAATCGAAACATGGTTCGGACACTTTCCGTTGGCTGGCAGTGGACCAGATTTCTGTACCCAATTATGCACGGAGGATCGAACAAGTTCGGCACTCAGATTGGCGAGAAACGAAACAGTATCCACCAACGACAACCCTGCCGATGAACCAGGGGCAAAATATTTAATATCCCCCAAAGAGTGAGTTATTGGTATGCGGAATCCAGTGTCGACAGAGGTGCAGTCATACGAAGGGTATTATGAATTCCCCTTTCCGCCCGAGGAGAAAAAACCGACTGTCATCACGAAGGAAGAAACGATTACAGAAATTTATCCACCGGATCAGCCGTTTTCGAGCAATATTGTCTGGGTCTGGGCAAGTACGGATCAGATCTCACAGACCATGTTCCAGTTATCCCCTGGGGCGTTCTTCGGACCACCGGATGCCCACGCTGGTGACGAGATGTACTACGTCCTTAATGGAACACTTACGGAAATCCAACCTGAGCTTGGACAGGTGATTCAGGCCGAAGAGGGTGAGGCTATTCACATTCCAAAGGGTAGTTTTCATCAGTCCTATAACTTTGGTGAAGAGGAGGTTACAATCCTCTGCTGTATCGCGCCAAAGATGTGGGAAGAAAGCGGTCCGGCGCCCGAGATGGATCAGAAAATTAAGGTATATGATCCGGAAGAGGGGGCTATGAAGACGGACAAAACTCCGGACCTGGATCACCTGGACTTCAGTGATAAACCTAAGACTATCGACCAGCTTGGAGAGTGGCCTGTGGACGGCGAACTTGCACGTGAGCGGAAGGCACACGTTAAGATCGGGAAAGAAGACCGTCTTTCTGTCATCCATGGACGGGAACACCCGATGAAACTTGAGTTCATTGTCAGCAACGATTACTATCACATGGCCGAACTTGAACTACCGTCAGGAGGAGAAGGCCCAAGAACTTCAGAGCCAGAAGTCCACGATGGCGACGAAACAATATACGTAACAGATGGACCAATAACACTGTTTTTCCCGGATATCCCTGATTCATTGGAAGTACCAGAAGGGGCGGTAGCATTGATACCGGAGGGTACAAAACATCAGTATCAGAATTTCACCTCTCACTCGGTATCTGGTATCTTCAGTATCGCCCCGGACCTCTAATTGTCCCAAAAGATAGAATTTGAGGAGTCCGAGAAATATCAATGTATCTGGTTACAATTACTAAAGGAAGATATGCAGCTGAAGGACCCACTTGAGTGGGATTGAGGTAGCGACCCGATGAAAACTCTGCCGAATAATTACGCAGGTGAACATTTATTTCGCGAGATGGTATTTAGATAAACTCTGAATTAATATCTACTATAGAAGACCGAAAGCGCCTAAATTCCAGCTCTTTCGGATGATTTCTGGCTGGATAGCATAAACGATTCTTGGGGACACGAACGTCTGCATAATCATCATCTGTGTGGAAAAGCGAGCTTCCAAACGTTACTAAACGATTTAATTGAAATCCGCCATTAGGACAACGATCTATGTTGCGAAGAGGTCAGATCCAGGTTCCTCAATCATTTTCCATATTAGCATAATATGTCCGGGTATACATTTCCAGTAATAGTATATCTTATCAAGCGACATCCACTTGTTTTCTAATGCGAAAAGTAGAATGTTGTAGTCAATCTTAATCTCGTGGGTATAGACAATTAGCGATGAAAATAACATATGTACTACTGTGAGTCTTAAGCCGTACGGATTGCAAAACTTGTTTAGTAGTAGTGTTTAGCATAGATCGTAAGGGATTTCAATGTAATAGTAGAACATGAGACGCAAATATTTGATGTTGACAGATGGCAGAATTCAGCTTTCCCTAACCATAGTAGCGACCGAGTCGGATTTTTTGAACTATAAGAGAACACGATCCCGACTGTGGAGCTCAAATTCCGTCGCCTCTCGTATTACTGTCAATTTCGATATTATATATGAAATTATTTATTTCGATATCCAACGTGCACGCGAAACGTTCCACGATTAGATGGAACAAATCGATCTACAGTCCATCTGCGGTAGAAATACTAATCAAATTATCTATATATTAATGCTTAGAAATAATTCTTAGCAGTACAGACTTTACATCACAGAGAACGCAGATCACTACAGAATTGTTGAATGTTTCGTTATATTCGACGAGCACCTTGGTGACGAGGATATTTTTGTAGCAAGCCCGCAAGGGATATAATATCAGAATGGAATGGGTTCTCATTGATAACCCTCAGAACCTCAAAACTGTAACTCAAAAATTACGGTCCCCCATGACTGGTCCAACATAGAAAACTAAAGCTGCTTCAAACATATTAGCTTAGATATAGTATGACAAAAATCTCGATATCGGATAATTATCGTTCTGTTGTGGGAAATCAGCCGGAGTTTGCTCCAGGGTTCGCAAGATGGTGGAACTCGATAAACAAAATTCGGCCGCTGTGCCGACATTACTTTAATTTATTCTCATCAAGTACTTGATTATCGAATATTCGGAACAATAATACACACTCAATCAGTCTCGACATCTTCGATTTCAGAGGAAATCAGGTCATATAATTGAGATGAAATACAGACGCCACACAATATCTGGTCACTCTACAAAATCGATGGAAGTAGATGGCCTGAAAACTCGACCCCACGCTGCAATCGGCCGAATCCAGTATGGTATCTCGACTCCTCTCAAAGAGGAGCTCAACTTAGCAGGACCTTCACTACGATCTGACCGCTTCAAAAACCATCCAATAGACAACATCATCAATATACCTTACCATTCGCCAACACTCCCATCAGCGTCTGTCATAATTGGCGTCGACCAATCGACGTGATTTACCGATGCGAATTCACGTACTGTATCCTCGTCGATTTGTATGCCGAGCCCAGGCCCGTCGGGGATTTCGATAAATCCATTTTCTATAGAGAAAATACTCGGGTTCTCAAGATATTCAGAAAAACGGGACTCCTCGAATTGCGTCACGTCGAATCCTACTTCCTGTATGGAAAACGGCTGAATTGAAGCATCAATCTGAATACAAGAGGCTAACGAAATAGGGCCGTTCGTCTGATCGGGGGCGACACCCACGTCGTACATTGCTGCCACGTGTGCAATTTTCGTAGTTTCGGATATTCCGCCTGCATGCGAGGGATCAGGCTGAATGATATCAAGTGCGTGCGTTTCGAAGAGGTCCCGAAAATCCCATCGAGAATAGAGTCGTTCACCGGTTGCCACTGGGATCGACGTATTTCTCGCAATATTAGTATAGTAATTCGCATATTCCGGACTCACAGGTTCTTCAATAAACATTGGATCGTACGGTTCAAGTAGGTTGACCAATCGCTTAGATGTGGCTTTGTCAGCACGGCCGTGAAGATCGATACCGATCTTGACCTCATCGTCAACGACACTATCGACCTTCGATATTAACTCGACGGTATTTTGTATGAGTTCTTTCCGTTCGGCCGAATGAAAATCGGTCGTTGGGTTTATTTTTAGTGCCTTAACGCCGTTGTTCACGAGTTTGTTCGCTGCTTTGCCCAATTCCTCCGCATTTTGACCATTAATCATTTGGTATATTCTGACCCTGTCGCGGGCCTTTCCCCCAAGAAGTTGGTAGACAGGCATATCGGCGTGTTTTCCTTTTATGTCCCAGAGAGCCTGGTCAATCCCAGCTATCGCGGTCATCTGAATCGGTCCACCTCGATCGAATCCAGTTCGATACAGAAGTTGCCAAATCCGTTCAGTCTCGAGTGGGTCTTTCCCAATCAAGTAGTTTTCTAGCATCCTACTCGCAAGTTTACAGACAGCCTGTTGTCGTCCACCCAGCGTCAGTTCGCCCCATCCAACAATTCCTTCAGATGTTTCGATACGAAGAAATATCCAGCGCGGAGGTAGTGTGAACAGGTCATATCCCGTAATTTTCATAATTCATGCATTGTTGGTGAAACACTTGAGTGTTATTCGATTTGAGTGACAGTGCAAAGTTAAACATGGGTCAATCGGTTTGATGAGGCGGTAGTCCAGAATGCGCCTCATGGCATTTCTTAACGAATTGTAGTTTAAGCCCAGATTATAAGTGAAGCACTTATTGTCGATGATTCTGTCTTGAGGCTTGAAATGAAACAGGCAAATTCACGGAATAAAACCAGGTAGTCGAGGGACTATGAATACTTCTGCACCACGCTCTTTCGGTCACAATACTATAGAGGTCGCTATCTGATCTCGATATGTATATTGATCGAGCCGTGAGCTACCCCTACCTACTCACTCGCGGCGTAGCCGCTCGTTCCTTGAGGCAGGGGCTTCCTGCTTCCACGACGCGCTTTGCAGGAACCGGGGTGGTTCCCACAGGGAGGGCAGTCTCCACAGGCGTTCGAAAATCGCAAAGCGATTTTCGCAGCCCATCAGAATCGCACGGCGATTCTGAGGACGTTTCTTCGGAGTGACCCACTCCTAGTTCGGTGAGTCCGCGAGAAAGAATGTTCCACGCCGTAGCCAAATCGCGTGCGATTTGGCTGCCCGTCAGACGTAGTCTGACGACCGCATTTGCGTCTCTGTCCGCCTCGAAACCACAGGCCGGACAGGAGTGTTCACGCACCCACAGCGGCTTGTCAGTTTTGACGCCACACTGAGCGTACTCTTTGGAGGTTCCTTCGGATTCAACTTCCACGAAGTGCGTACCTTCGCGGTCACTCTTCGTTTCGAGTATATAGGTGAGGTGCTCCATGCTGCCGACGCCGTGTTGCGGCTGTTACGCGGCGATTCCATCATCCCTTTCACGTCGATGTCTTTGACGGCCACCAGTTCGTACTCACGAGCGTAGTAGTTCGAGAGTTTGTGCAGGAAGTCACGCCGCTTGCGCTTGATCTGCAAGTGACACTCAGCAACACGCCGACGTTGGTTCTTCCAGCTGTTTGACTCGTACTCTTTGCGTGAGAGTTTCCGCTGGTATTGTTCAAGCCTGTCGCGTTCTTCCGAGAGGTCGAGTGATTCGACCGCGGTGCAGTCTGTATCGTGGGCATGCTTCAGAATACCTACGTCGATGCCGACCATCTCTTCAGTGTCAATGTCCTCTAGCGACGGCTTGGGTGGAGGTGCTGTGTCCATCTTGATGCCGAAAATAGCGAACCACTCACCGGTTTTCTCCTTTTTAGCGTGACTTGCTTGACCGTGGCGTCCTCAGAAATCTCCGATTTCTGATGGGCTGCACAAGAGCGGTCGCTCTTGTGAACGTCGTCCAGGAGCGGTCGGTGAAGTTCAATGGGAATATCTGCAAGCTTCGACAGCGACAACACGGTCTGACCACCCTTCTTGTCGAGTTCGAAGCCTGACTGGTTGTACGTGAAACTGCGAAACTCCCGAGGTGACTTCCACCGAAGTTCACCGACGTTGTAGCCCTGCTCTTTGAGATTCCCGAGTGCGTTGATATTCTTCGCAATCCGCATAACGGTAGACTGGAAGTACCTTCGAGTATACTTCGGTAAGTGCATCCCACCAGCCTTTGATGTCGGGAAGCTCGTCACGGATTTTTCGAACCCGCTGTTTGACGGTGCCCTCGTCTTCGGGAATCTGGTTGAAACGATACAGAGCGTGATTGTGGAGTTGCCGACAGGTATCGCGGTGGTAATCCAGCGTCTTACGCTGGCATTCGGTCGGCTTGAGGTGATACCTGTAGTTGTAGTTCATGCTCGTTGGTTTTCGACGCACTCTTTCAGTACATCCAGTGAGACTGGCCCGGTCGAGATGAGGCAGTACGCGTCGTTCCAGAAGGAGTTGCCCCACAGGTCGGTTTTGAGTTCATCTTCGTACTCGTTGCGGATGCGTCGAGCAGTTGACCCTTGACGGTGTTGATGAACTTCACAAGGTCTGTGGCTGGCTCGGCCCGGAACAGGATGTGAACGTGGTCGTCTTCGCCGTCGAGATCGGTCAGTATGACACCATACTTGTCCGCTGGCGCGGACTGCGGTGTCGTCCGAAATCTTCGATTTTCGGGATCACGAGAATCGAAGATTCTCGAACGACTCCTTGAGGGAGGGGCTTAGCGCCTGCATTCAGCGAAAGGCCTTGGACGGATGATCCCATAGAATAAAATTAATTACGAATTTACAATGATAGAATATAAAGTAAGATATAATAGATATTCTAAAATTTCGAACTACTCTCTGACTTTGATAGTAATTACAATCATTTTAATAGGGCCGAAATATTCGAACGATTATCTTATATAAGACAATACTGTAAGAAATATAACTATCCAATTATGTAATAGAGAGCTTCAATACAAAAATTAAAAATATACCTAGATATTTACTCCGTTTAGCGAAACCGTTATATATTTGCGCCCAATTTTGAATTATATGAAATCGAACGACTTCCCTGTACAATCAGTCTACGTTTCATTTCAAATACTGTCTATCATAAAGGAAAAGAGGAGTGTCGGCGTTTCAAAGGTAGCAGATAAAGTAGGTATATCTAAAGGTGCTGTGCACCAACATCTTAAAACCTTAAGAATGCTCGGGTATTTAGAAAATGACAATGGGAAATATTCGCTTAGTCCCAAATTCCTCTCATTTGGATCTGCATCTGTAGAAAACTACGACTTCTACGACACAGCGGTCAGAGAAGTGAATAAACTCTCTAGATCGTGCAGAGAGCGTGCAGCTTTAGCGGTGAAAGATGGTGAGAACTCGATATACGTGTACCGAACACATTACAATGAAGTGGCACCGCTCAAGTATCCCCCTCTTGGAGAACCATTTTCATTGTCGGCTACGACTGGGGGGCGGGCCATTCTCGCAGCACTCCCAAAAGACGATCGGGAAATCACGGCTGACAATAATGACTATCAGAATACTATCAATAAACAAAACCATGGTAACACCGATATTATCCTGGACTACGATGACGACGAGCATCGCAATGCTATCGCTGGTGCGATTAAGGACAAAAATGGCGATCCAATCGGTGCGATTAGTGTTATTGGATCATCCGACGAGCTGAGCGGCCGTCGATTAGAAGAGAATGTGACTGGCATGCTATTAAATACAATTCAGTCTATACAGAGCAGTATTTAATTAAAGCCGGAAAGTACGTCGTGGCGATTATACAATCTATGCTAGAAAATACACGCCTCAGCAATGGGATATTCTCCATTGGCTGAATGTCTATGGAGTGAGAAGCAGCACCGTGATTTCCGGGGAACTCGAGAAGGCTGTCAAGGTTGGATAGCATTGTGGACTGCGGTGACGGTTGGCTCGGAGTTCGACTGATTTAGTAATTATAGTAGGCAACCAGCAATTGAAGAGCCGGGTTCAACATTTCAGCAGGGCGAACCAGGTTCCGACGAGTAACCGTTCCCCCAACGTTTTACAGAACGACTCAAAATGATCGAGATCCTCAAACCCCCAACTGTACCAAGGGCCGCGATAGACGGCGATTACTGGCTAGCCACGAAATTGTCGAAGCACGGTCTTGAGAACTAGCAATAAATGGTATCTTGACGTTCCTCTCGCTTGAATTGTCATGCCGCGAATTATTTCTCCCTAGCGTGCCTTCAAAATCACGCAGCCGAGCATTTCTGAATCACCACTTCACGCTACCTCGACGGCTCCCTTTATGTTAAAATCAGTCTTCGGCTTCGAGACAGTCACAACCACCTTGTTCAAGAAACGTCGTGACCTCATATTGGCGTCCACAGTTCTGACAGAGCACTTGGACCGAAGCGTACACTTCAAAATCTTTGACGTCGATACGTCCCGTCTTTCGGAGGTTTTCGATCCTTGTTGCTGAGATGGACTCCGTCCGTGACTGTAACCGCTGAATTACCTCGATATCCTTGTCTATTTTTTCACGATCTGTTGTGGAAATATATTCTGCACCTCGCCATTCCTGAAGGTATGAACGTATTGCCTGATAGGTAACGAAGTCTGATTGGAGCGATTCCACATCGACTCCCTCTCGTTCGAGACGGTTGCGAGTGTCAGTTCTGATTCCCGAACTCACATCTTCGCCCACAAGATTATTGTAGATATTTTCAACATCTTGTTCGAGAGTACTCATCCCCACTTCAAGCAATGCTGCTTCTAATAATCTCTTGTTGAATAGATCTGCGAGATCTCTCAAACTGAGTCGACTCTCGTCCTCCGCTGTCCAGCGTGATTCTAGTTCAGCGCCCAGTCCCTCTAAACCATAGGCTTCAATCAATCGTGCGACTTTACTTGAGGGGCGTTCACTCGATTCTTCGCTCATTGTCATCTCAATAATATTGGGAAGTTATTAGTCGACGCTCAAATTGAATTGATGCGGGGATAGTCATCGTCTACAACTTGCGCGTCTTCTGGCAGGAGACACACCACCAGATACGTTGCATAATCAGCAAAATACTCAATTAGGCGGGCAATACGGTTCGAATCTATCGCCTCCAGTGAGTCCAGTAGCATAAACGGCACCTCTTCGTGGAGATCGTGTACCAGATAGCCAGCTAAAGCGAATACCAATCCCGTCACCTCTCGTTCACTCTCACTGAGGTGATTGATCGTGTCCTCATATGCCACATTATTATCAGTTGTTCTAACCACATGTAGTTCGAATTCCGTTTGCTGGACTTTTTCGCGGCCTTGTCGAACGGTATTTTCGATCCGCTCGATCCAGATGCGATCTAAGTTCTCATACTCAAGAATGTCTAGTATAGCATCCATGTGATTATTGAACGCTTCAACCGCATCTTGCTCGATCTTATCGATCCTTGTCCGGGTCTCCGTCAATTCCTCAACGATTTGGTCACGCTCGGAACGAAGATCATTTGCTCGTTCGACCAATGATTCAATTTCCTCTATCTCTTCGGTCACGTCTTTGAGATCTGACTCGAGGGAATCAATCTCGAATTCAAGCTGATTGGCTTCTTGGTGTTTCGAGAGGATCTCGTTGAACTCAGCCGACTCATAATCCTCAATTTCCCCTTCAAGGTTCTCGATCTTTTCTGAAAGTGTTTCACGCTTTTCTTTTAGTGACTCAATTCGTTGTTCCCTTCGGGACAGTTCTGAATCGATCTCGTCGAGTTTACGCTCAATCTCCTCACGGTGGTTCTGCTTATGTTTTATTTCATTTCTCTGCCCTTTCTTCTCTTTCAGATCGGACTTAACATCATTAAGCTGTTTTACTTTCTCTTGACGAAGATTCTCTAGCTGTTGAACAGTAGACTCGATCTGATCCCGTTGAACGGCCGATCCACACGTCCAGCAGACAACCTCCTCGTGAGAATCTTCGAGTAACTGGTCAGTGATCCCACCTTCGTCACCATCTTTTTCCTCAAGTGTTTCAAGCAGTTCGTAATTACCGTTTTCCAAGCGCTCTCGATTATAGCTGATAATACTCTGGAGGTCGCTAATCTCAGCGTTCAATGTCTGGCGATGCTCTCGAAGCGTTTCAATTTGCTCGGCCAGATGTTCATCTTCGGCCCCCGATGAAGATGGCAGATCAGCTAACTCTTCTTCTAGATCGGACTGTTCGCTTTGGAGCGAGGAAATGCTTTGTTCCTGTGTCTCAATATCATTTCTGACCGTCTCTAATTCAGAACGGACGTCGCGAAGTTCCTGGAGCGAGTCTTCGAGTTCTTCTTTAACTTTGCGACTCTCCTCAATATCGGCATTGTTCTGGTCGATTTCGTCTTCAAGCTCATTCAGTTCCTTACGCTTTGCCACAATGTCTTCTCTGATCGACTTGCGGCGTTGTTCCAAGTCCGGGAGATCCTGCTTTCGAGATTCAATCTTCGCAAGTTCGTCGTTGATTTCGCCTTTCTTATCGGTGAGCCGATCTATTTCTTGTTCAATCTCATCTACGTCTACCGGTCGCATGATGATATCACGGAGATCTTCGCCGCGAGCAACGGCTTGTCGGGCCTCATTTGTTTCATGGAGAAAAGCGAAGAGGTCCGCAACGGTCGGATCATCGAGATAACCCTCGCCTTCGATTTGGAAAGAATTGCCTTCGCGTTTAAGGGTCCGCTCGTATTCTCGATCGCCGATTTTTAGTGTTACACGCCCCTGATCCGTATCAGCCTTCAACGAGGCTTGATTTGATCCCATGGCAGCCATAATTGCCTGTAAGAACGATGTTCGATTGGTGGCATTACTCCCTTTCAGCACCGTTATGCCGGAGGTTATTTCAACGGTAGTCTGATCGATGCCACCGATATTCTCAACGGAAAACAGCGCTGGATCACCCTGTTGGACTGGTACGGTCATACTCAAGAATTCGTCTACACGAATATTAATATATCGTGCTCATCGCGATACATTGTAACGTGGGTGTTTCGTTCTTCGGAAGCAGGTTGTGATATCTCGATCTGCGTTCCCCCGAAGAAATCAACTGATATTGGAATTCGTAAAGCCGGCATTCTGTGGTGGTCACTCGCCTGGGATCGGGAAACTCAGCCATCTTGATTATGAGAAATATAGGCGTAAGGTCCGCTAACTGTGGATACTCAGGGAAATTAGCAACTAAATGGAGGTTACTAACCACCGAGCCGTCGGCACGGCGTGAGTCTTCAAGCATAATTCGAATAGGATGCGATTAGTCTTGAAGCATCACAGCCATTCGGCCAGCCTCTTCGGCTTCCTCGCTACGGGACATATCGTACTGTGGGAGTGCTTCTTCGACGGCCTCTTCGAGACTCATTAGCAGATCTAACCAGGACCACCATCAAAATTCTAATGTATAGCAGTACACGATTACTACGACAAAATCATAAGAAGCTACGAGAGCCATCGCCGAACTCTACCGGTGATACCTGAGGTGCTATCAGTTACTGAGTCTGGATCTGATGAGGGGACCCCAGTACTATCCGACGAATTTGAAGAAAGATCAGTCGCGTATATATTCTTGGTTTCACGAAGAATCCGATTTTCAGAAAGCTCAGAATCGTGATCAACTCCAAGCATAGCCCGATAGCACTGGAGTTGCTCTTCCAATTCAGTGATATATTCACGCTTCGCCTCTAGTTCACGTTTCTGCCGCTGTACTTTGGCGGCGAGTCGTTGAGCGTCATCAACAGCCCGAGTACCCACCGAATTCCGGTTACTCCCTTTGTAATGGGCTCTCCCCGTTGGTGTATCAGCAGAAAATTTGGAAACCACGTTATCTCCCTTGTTTGAAGAGCGAGAAAGACTCGATGAGGGAGCATAGTGGTCCTCAACAGTAAGCAGAGTCCGAGCGATACATACGTCCCCGTACGTTGCGCCGTTAGCGAAGTGGACTCGGTCCCACTTGCCCCGATAGAGGCCAGAATCACGGAACAGACGATCCATCCGGTCGGGATCACCACCGGTCCAAAATCCGAGGTAGAAACACAACCCCATATCTGCCTCCGACTGTGACGGGTATCGGCTCTCAGGGGACTCCCAGAGCTCCGTGCGTCCCTCGTAAAGAGCGGCAATGGTATCGCCACTTTTCGAGGCGAAGGCCTGCTCCAAGAGTGTGTCATCGTCGAGATCGACACCTGGACCAGCAATTTCATCAAGTGTGGTCGGGAGATCATCGGGCAATCCATCGACACTGCAGCTATGCAGTGCGACCTCGAGTGCTGGATCTTCGATATCCGGGAAATCAAGCCCATACCGAGCATACAAATTCGACTTCGAACCGAGCGCCTGGGTTCTCTCACCACCAGAGTCGCCATCAGATGCGTCACGGGACGAATCGTTATCAGATGCGTCACTCCCGTTCTTCGCTGCCGCGTCTGTTGCTTGCTCAAGATCAGTCACATCAGGATCCGAATCAGACGGTGACTGAACGTATTCGTAGTGTACGCCGAGGAGTGCGTCCTGTCGTCGAGCAACGGCCTTCGGCGTCCCCTCAATATGGTCCGTCGTGACCGTGAAGAATCGAGCTTCGTCGTACATCTCGACGTCGCCACGCCGATTGCGACCCGGTGGGAGCTCCCCCTCAAGGAGAACGTGAACACCGCGTCCAGATGGGGAAATCTCGGCATAGGAATCGAGTCGCTCGACGATATCACGAGCCCAGTCAGTGAGGTCACCGGTATCAGGATCACGGCAGTTATCCAGATCGACGCCGACGATGGCAGCCTCCGGTGCGAAGACAAATCCAATCCCATCGGTATCGACACGATCGCTCTGATGGAACTCAAGAGCGCTCTGAAGGGCACGCCACGTCGAGGGATCCGTCGCGCTAGCGTTCGAGGTCCCGCTGGTGTGGTACGGCTTGATCGGAAGCTTTGTTGGCTTCCCATCACGTTCGACCTCCTGCCAGCAGATCCATTGCTCACACTCGGCCAACCTATCTGGAATTAGACGTTCCTCGATGGTACTACTGGACATGGATAGATCTGGGAATTGCTTCGGTCGTATTCACAGGCGATTCGAGATCGCGATAAACCTCGAAGTACCGCTGTGCACGCCGGCCACCTTCCGAAATGTGCTCGTGCGTCCAAAAGCGTGTGACTGCGCGCTGTTTATGCCGGCCTGCGCTCCCTCCCCTTCCAGGACCTATTCTAGGTGTTTCGTCGAGAGACGCAGGAAGATAGGAGATCAATTTAGAGACTCTATAAAGCGCCCAGTGCGCCCAGCTAGTGACGCAGATCATGTATCCTCGGAATCCCCCTCGACTTGGTCGACAGATTCGATGATATTACGCCCGCCGACGAATCGCCATTCGCGTGGATTATCGAACGCCTCCTCGGAAAGACGTGAATAGTTCTTGGTAGTTTTGTGTGGCGCGTTCGCAAGCCGTCCCGCATCGACCAGCGTCCTGATGATTTCGTGGGCGACGTCCGTATGCGGAACCACCCACATCTTCCGGACGCCGTCAAACGACGCGAGATCGTCGTAGTGTTTGACCATCAATTCCGGGCGAATGTTGGTCACCACCTCAGCGATGACCGCGAGTTTTCGGCTTCCGTCGTCACGTAGCATGAATGCGGCGACGTCGAAGACCATCCCGCCGGCCATTGGCTCGTAGTAGGTCTCGACGAGGAGGCCACGGTTTCGCAGGTGCCGAGCGATGTACTCGACGTAGACCTTATGAGCCGTCTTCTCGAAGAGATCGCCATTATTCCGACCGGCGTAGATCTTCCTGTCAACTGCTGTTTGCCCCGCTGGAGGAACGTAGTAGTACTTCCGACCGTAGACGCGCTGAATTTCGAGGAGCCCGTCGTCCACTAATTGCTCTTCATCGACATCCCCGTCAAGCGCATCCCGAATGGTCGTCATCGACTGTGTCAAGTCGTATCCATCCAGTTCGCCGTTGATCCCCGCGATCACGTCCCCAAGGAACTGCCGTTGGATTTCGGTCAGCTCGCCAGTGTTCTCCCGATCGAAATTCTCCGTAGTCTCAGACGTCCTAGGAAGGTCAGAGACGTGGTGTGTGGCATCTGCGGAAGCTCGCTCCATTCCCAGGGGGTCTCTAGCCTTTGACTCATTCGGCGGAGGCTGAGAGGGGGAACCAGTCCCGAGAACAGTTCCGAACTCGTTAGAAGCCCCACCCAGAGCAGAATCGGGATGAGACACAGGTTGAGAGTCGTGTTTATCCGATTTGCTGGGCTGGTTTGTGTCTTCGGGACCTTTCCGTTCAGTACTCTCTTCCCCATCTGGAGGAATCGAGGGGCGCTCGGTTGTCGCACTGTTCAGTGGGCCGGTTCCATACCGGGCTGCACGCTGGGCAGCATCGGGCGGACTGTTGACCCCAGGAACGAGACAGTGCGTGAATCGAGTGCGAGACCACTGAAGTTCGTCGGCCTCCTGGAAAGTCATCTCTGCCGTCGGGCTGTACGTGCCCGCGTCGACTGACTCGTCACCATCGTTATGTCCGTCCGGTACAGGGAGTGGTTTGAGCGTCACCAGCTCCGGCGTGTCGGTCATGAAGCCGGTATCGGGTAATTGTGCGAGCCACTCACCACGAGGGAGTGACGCGATTCGGTTCGAGAGGGCGATGGCGTCGAGTTCTTCATGGAACAGCGTCGTCGCCAGCTCGTCGTCGATTGCAAGCTTCCCGATGAGCTTGGTATTGATGTTCCGGAGAATTTCCTTGTAGGCACGCGTGTCGAGTGCATCACGTTTGACCTGCTCCGGGAAGTGGACGATGAGTTCGAACGCGAGAGCGAACTCACGGGCGTCAGGAATCATTTCATTACGAACGAGACTGGACCGCATGATCGGTGCAGCCTCGTCGATGATGAGATTTACACAGGAGCCGTTGGCAGGATCGAGGACGGACCGATTCCATCGCTTCCGGAGTCGTACCCACGACCAAAGGTAATCCAGCATCAGAACTGTGAAGACGTTACTCGAGGCCGGGCGGAACTCACCGGTATCGATCAGAACGACTGAATTCGAATCAAGGAGTTCATCGAGGTCAAGCAGCATCTGCTCGTCAGCATACCGCTGAGCTTCTTCGTCCCATTCGGGAACGAAGTTCAGCATGCGCCAGATGAAGTCGCGCTCTTTCAGCTTCGTGATACGATTCAGGACAGCGTCGATCGACGTGGCGAAGCGTCGTTCCTCGGCTTTGAAATGGCGTGTGAGTGTCGCGTGAAGCTCCGGATCGCTAACCTCTGGAATCGTCTGCTCGGTCTGCATCTTCGTGGCCGCATCGAGAAGGTCGCTAATTGCATACGCGTCTTGGCCATACACTGAGTCAAACAACGCACTGATGAGATTACTGAGGATTTCCTGTGCGACGAACGCCTGGTTGTGTTGTTCGTCACCGAGGACGTATTCCAGCAGCTCGTTGTAGCGGTCGATCTTTTCCTGAACAGCCGCTTCACGACTCATTCCTGCCGCGATCTGAGGCCGGATGTCGAAGAACGGGAACGCAGGGAGTTCCCCATTTGGCCCTGGAACTATGAGATGGACGATATCGTCGAGGTTGCCGAACTGACGAAAGTGTGCTCGTTTGTACTCTGTCGCCATGCTGCCGCCCTTCTTGTCGAAGATGAAGATTGGCCCGTTGAGTTCATCGTAAGCGCTGAGGCCGTCATTGATCATCGCGGTCGTCTTCCCGCCACCGGTCGTCGACGCCCGGAGGACATGATGGGTGAGTTGTTCCGCAGTAAGACTGATGGGGATATTGTCGCGATCAGGTGAGGCCGTTTCAGCTTCCCCGATGCACATCCCAGAGTCGAATTCGGCGAGCAATTCTTCGTCGGTCGCGGTGAGGGGTGAGCGAGCATCTGGAGTCCCACCGGACGCGCCACGACTTGCCTTCGGAAGCGCTCCCGTGCTGGGTACAGTAACGAAGTTCGCAAGCTCGTCCGGGCTAGCGACAATGGTCGGATTCTTCCTCTGGAAGCGCTCTCGGATACTTGTCGGACTCAGTCGCGACTGACAGAGTGCGTCGAACTCACGGCCCACCCGACTGACGTTTGCCCCCTCGACGCCATAGTACGGGCCGCTGAGAGCGGTGAATGCACCACTGACGCCATTGACGACGCTCGGCTCGCCGGCTGCTCGGAGGGAGACATCGAACGTCACGGTGGGCTGCTTCAGGTCGATCTGTCCCATTCTGCTGTGGCGTGTCGATTGACCGTCTCCACCGCCCGAGATGGTTCCGCCGATCTGTTCGGGTGTATCTGGTCGATGACGCTGTCGACGCTCTTCTTCCGACGTACCGAGAATCATCGAGGCAGCCTCCTGTTTGAACGAGCCGAAGACACCAGTCGTTCCCATCTTGAGATTCCGTTTGTGCACTTCGGCTTCCTTGGTCCAGTCGCGACGAGGCGTGAAGACGACCTGAAAAACGAACGGTTCGTTCGTCTCCGTCGCCTGCTCGAGGAGGACACTCAACGGTGACCGAAACGAATCCTCAATGTCAACAGAGATTTCGCTAAACTGCGAGAGCAACGTCATCCAGTCGTTGTTCTTCGTTTCCACACCCTCCCAGCGAACCATTGCCGGCGGCGTCGGATCGACAGCCGTGTCATGCTTTGCTCCTCTAGGGAGATCTTCAGCTGTATCCAGAAGACTTGATTCGAAGCCATCCAGTTCGATGAGTTCATCGATATCCTCGAAAGCGGCCAGGTCCGCGAGTGTCGCACCAGCGGGCTCGACGTCGTCGACGAAGATATCGGTCGGAGCGAACGGGACAATCTCGAAGTGAAAGCTTTCGGGATACATTGCCCGCACGTTCGCTGCAAGATGTTCGAGAGCTTCAACCTCGTATGGCCGAACACCGAGGTAGAAGTCGAATCGTCGGGTAGCTGCTGGCTTGTGGATCAAGAACTCGAACGTCCGCTGCGTGCTCACGAACGAGAGTCGGCGTTCAAGATGAAACGGCATTTCTCGACCGCTTCCGGCACGGTAGAGGCCAAAAAGACCCTTGATGACGTGGTCTGGCGTTACCTGCTCACGGGCCGGTGTGATTTTGATATATGGACTGTAACCATCGGCGGTGGTTTCATCCGATAGTTCATCTGAACTGGAGCTCTCCAAATCCCTGTCCGACGAGGGTGTTTCATCGACAGAGTGGGTAGTTGAGTGATTCCCTTCGGCACTGCCACCAGCTTTTGCTTCTTCCGCGTCTGAGGCGGAGTAGTCACTTGTCTGACCGTGGACCCGTGTCGAAACAGCGTTCTGAATCTCCGAGTTATCGATATTCGGAAGTCGTGGTTCTCGTCTTCCAGAGCCTGCATTACGCGATATTCCCGATCTGTCCGTCATACGGTCCATCCATCTAGTGTGAGCAGCGACCACTGTCGAAAGAGAACTCTGACAGCGAGTCGCCTGTTGGGGTGGCTATTCTGTGGGTTATTGGATAGCGTGTTCATGGTTGGAAAGGAGGCCACATCGTGAGTGCGATGACCGGTGCCGTAGAGCGACCAGAAAGAAAGAACTCCGAAGACCAGAGGGACGTCCCTTTCGAGGGGAGGGTGCCTCGCAACGGCGGTACAAAATCCGGTCATAGGTCGGTTCCAAGAGGACAATGGTCAGAATGCTCGTCGGGTTCACCCTGCGATGAACTCCAGTAGGGAGACGAATGCACCGAGACCAAAGTACGCGACAACCATGGCACCGCCACCAAGGGTCAGTTTCATTCCTGTCTCGGACCGCTGGGAATTCGTCCGTGCCGTGAGCCAGACGATCAGACCCAGAACCAGCACTGTAAGACCAGCGTACTGGAGTGTCGTGTAGACGACGTCGTAGAGATTGTTTAGGATCGTCTCCCAGCCAGCGACGGACCCACCGGACCCACCCGTGGGGCCGCTGGATTGTGCAGCTACTGGGCTGACGAAAAAC
>Ga0207718_100803_pt1 | contig 22220 bp, 22 predicted proteins | sample A23M2SouthBayCA_FD_187749 | JGI IMG/M metagenome (GOLD analysis project Ga0207718, IMG submission 187749) | Aerobic enrichment media microbial communities from Eden Landing Ponds, California, USA - A23 M2 (SPAdes) | ecosystem: Environmental > Aquatic > Marine > Unclassified | place: Emeryville... | reverse complement strand
CCAGTTGCTCGGCGACGAGCGACCGACGGCGCTCCAGATACTCCATCGAACCCGTGCTTCGGACTGGGTCGGCAAGTACGTAACGGTCAGCAGTTAGAGCAGAAATCGGACGCGAGCAACGAGGTGGGGTTGTTTGAAGGCAGCGGTGCGGTGGCCGGGAGGGCGTTAGATCGCCCGACTCGGGGAAGGGCAGGCCTGCTGTGGCGGAGCCGGTCGCGGCGCGGTCGCCACGAGCATACGCGCCGGAGGCGCGTTTCCCCGGAATCGCCCTCAGAAGGCGATTCCGGCCTTTTTCCCCAAGTTTTTGCAAGGAGTGGTGCCCGCAGCGCGCTTTGTAGAGCGCGCGAGGACACCCGACGACGCAAAAAGTGGGCTTACATCATGCCGCCCATGCCACCGCCCATGCCGCCCATGCCACCGGGCGCACCGCCGGGGCCGCCGGCCTCTTCGCCGCCGGAGGTCGACAGATCACCGGCCGCGATGATGTCGTCGATCTTCAGCACGAGGTTCGCAGCTTCAGCAGCCGAGGACAGCGCCTGGGATTTGGCGTGGGCCGTCTCGACGACGCCGGCCTCGTAGGTGTCTTCGACGTCGCCGCTGAAGACGTTCAGCCCGGCGCGTTCCTGCCCGTCGTCGTGGGCCGCGCGGAGGTCGACGAGCGTGTCGATGGAGTCCAGACCAGCGTTTGCGGCGAGGACCCGCGGGATGAGCTCAAGCGAGTCCGCGAAGGCCTCGATGGCAAGCTGCTCGCGGCCGCTGATGGAGTCGGCGTAGTCACGCAGACGGCTGGCGAGTTCGACTTCCACAGCGCCGCCACCAGCCAGCACGAGACCATCGGCGACCGCCGCGGAGACGACATCCAGCGCGTCGTTGACGCCGCGTTCGAGTTCGTCGACAACGTGGTCGGTCGACCCGCGCAGCAGCAGGGTGACGCCGTGGGAGTTGTCGCCCTCGACGACGAACCAGCCGCTCTCGTCGTTTCGGGTGACATCACCTGTTCCGAGATCCGCCTCGGTGAGGCTGTCCAGATCGGAGACGATCCGGGCATCCACGACTTCTTTGAGGAACTCGATGTCGGACTGTTTGGTCCGCTTGGTCGCGAGGATCCCCTCTTTGGCGAGGAGGTGCTGGACCATGTCGTCGACGTTCTTCTGACAGAAGACGACATCAGCACCGGAGGCTTTGATCGTCTCGACCATGTCCTTGAGCTGCTGTTCTTCCTGCTCGACGAACTGCTGGAGCTGGGAGGGATCGTCGACGCTGAGCTGGGCGTCGGCGTTGGCCTCCTGGATCTCCAGGGCCGTGTCCAGCAGAAGGATGTCGGCGTCCTCGAAGTCCGTCGGCATGTCCTCGTGTGCGGGATCGTCCTTGACGAGGATCCCTTCAAGCAGCTGGGAGTCCGCGGCGGTTGCGCCGGACTCGCTGGTGACGTTGAGGAATTCCAGATCGACGACAGTGCTCCCGTCCTCGGCCTCGACGGAAACGTGCTCGACAGCGTCGACGACGAGCTGGGCGAGCAGGTCCTTGTTCTGCTCTGCGCCCTTGCCCGTCATCGAGGTCTCGGCGACCTGCTTGAGGACATCGGTGTCGTCGACATCGATCTCCTCGGCGACGTCGTCGATCTCGGAACGGGCCTGTTTTGCGGCCATGTCGAAGCCCTTGATGATCGCCGTCGGGTGGATGTCCTGCTCCAGCAGGTCCTCGGCGTTCTTCAGGAGCTCGCCCGCGATCGAGACTGCGGAGGTCGTGCCGTCGCCGGCCTCGTCTTCCTGGGTCTCGGCGACCTCAACAATCATCTCCGCGGTCGGGTTGTCAATGTCCATCTCCCGGAGGATGGTGACACCGTCGTTCGTGACGGTGACGTCGCCCGTGGATGTCACGAGCATCTTGTCCATCCCTTTCGGGCCGAGTGTCGAGCGTACCGACTCGGCCACCGCGCGCGCCGCAGAGATGTTGTGGCTCTGTGCGTCCTTGTCCTGCATCCGCTGGGAGTCCTCGCCCAGAATAATCATGGGCTGACCCTGCATTCGCTGGCTCATACTCGGGCGGAAGATTGAATGTGCTTCTATATAAGCATGTGGGATTCGAAAGTCCGAGAAATCGGTGCCGTCCGGCGAAAGAAATGCGGAAATCGACAGGAGAGAAGCGGTCAGGCGGTATCGCATGTCAGGTATTCGCACGATAATGGGGCGAGTAAATCGACCAGTCCGACCGGCTTATATATAGTCCCGCCGGGGACACCCGGTTACGTTTCGTCGGAATCGGTTCGCCAGTGGACGACAATAGTTCCGACAGCGAAGGCACTGGGCGGAAGTAATTACGTAGTCGGTGTATCACTTACCGGAGCGTGCCAAAAAGCGATGCCCGAGCGCTAGAACGATCCGGTCAGGCAGGTGACCAACCACAGACGCCACACTCTGTCGCTGCTCCCTCGTGAAGCCCCCCACAGTCGGGGCACTGCTTTTTGTTATAGCTGCGTTCCCAGCCTACAGAATCCGTCTCGTGGCCGCGCTGTGACAGAAACTCGTCGAACATGTCGTCGCCACTCGGTGCTGAGGCCATACATGCTATGGTATACCACGCCACCATATATCTCTATTGGTTTGTGCATGCGTATCACACCAGAATATAGAGTCGATACGCTAAGACACGAGATCGCGGGACGGAACGCTATCGAGCATCGAAATGTGCATGAGTTGAGCACAGCGGTGCTCCTATCGGATTTGGTCTTCGAAAGTAGGTGGGGTGGGGGGGGGGTGGGGGTGGGGGAAAGGATCATGACACCGGTGGGGCGGTGCCACTACCAGATTCTGGGGGATGGGAAGTAATAAAACTTGTGCCCAAATTATCGATTTTGATTTTGGTGGCGAAAATATTGCCGGATACGATGGGCAGACTCGGTGTGCTAAAATCGAGGAGCGAGAATCACTCCGGTGTAGCCCTCTCTCGATCGGTGAGGTCCTTCCGGAGGAGTGTGAACTCGATGTCAACGCCGTCCATCGTTCGTGAGCGCTGCTCGATGCGGTCGTATCCCAGCGTTTCGTAGAACGGAACGGCGTTGAGCGAAGAGACGATTGCCAGTTGCTCACAGCCGTCGAAGGCAGCGCTCATCTCCAGTTGTCCGAGCAGACTGGTGGCAATCCCCGAGCGCGTCCAGAATGGCCTGACGAACAGTGCTTCGACGCGGGACTGCTCGGCGTTGAGGACACCGTAGCCAGCGATCGTCCCGTCATCTTCGGCGACGAGAATCTGGAACTGCTCGGCAGACATCGCCGAACGATACTCCTCGATGGCCTCGTCGTCCGGGGCCCAGGCTTCGAGCTCGACAGGGGTGTACGCACGCGCGGCGAGTTCCTCGATCGCCGCGCGTTTCACTTCGAGGACGGCTTCGGCGTCGTCGGGCCTGGCCGTCCGGACCGACACGTCCGGCATCCGCACGCTGTTTGGCGGTCCAGCCCCTTCATACGATCGGTTGTAAGTCTGTTCCGGGTCGATCGGACATATCATGTGATCGTCCCGGTACATCGGTACAACCGATCGTATCAGTGCTCGCCTCGACGCGAAACCGAGGGCTTTGTGACCCCCGCCGGAGAAGCGGGGGTATGCTCGTCGCTTTCGACTTCGACGGGACCCTCTCGGACTCCGAGATGACGGTCCTGCTCGGTGAGCAGTGTGGCGCTGCCGACGAAATGGCTGAGATCACCGAGCGCGCGATGAATGACGAAATCGAGTACGCCGAGAGCCTCCGCCAGCGCTGTGCATTGCTGGAGGGTCTCAGCGACACCCGGGCGGAGACCGCCTTCGGCGAAGTCCTCCTCCGGGAGGGCGCTGCCGACGTGATCGACGACCTCAACGACGCCGGCGTCCACACGGCGATCCTCACCGGTGGTTTCGAACGTGGCGTCGAGGCCGCACTGGCGAAAGCCGGTGTCTCTGTCGACACGATCATCGCCAATCGACTCCCCGTCGAAGATGGTGCACTCACCGGCGAGGTCGAGGGGCCGCTGATCGAAGGCACCAAAGACACCGCTTTGCGCGATCTGGCCGACGACCTCGACCTCGATCTCTCCGAGACCGTCGCCGTCGGCGACGGCGCGAACGATCTCCCGATGCTCAACGTCGCTGGCCTGGCGATCGGCTTCGAACCCAAGCCCGCCGTCGAGAGTTCGTGTGACATCGTCGTGAGTTCGATGCCCGAACTCCAGATTGTGCTCGAAGAAGAACGAATTCTGTAAAACCACTTTTTGCTGCGTCGGGTGTCCTCGCGAGCGCCACGACGCTCGCTGCGGGCACCCTCCTCGCAAAAACTTGGGGAAAAAGGCCGGAATCGCCTTATTGGGCGATTCCGGTGAAACGGCGACTCCGTCGCCGTATGCTCGCGGCGACCGCTCCGCAACCGCACCGCAACCGCACAGCAAGCCTGCCCTTCCCCGGTTTCTCGCGGCTGAGCCGCGAGGTACGGGAGACGGAGTCTCCCGGCACGCTCGGCGTCGCACTCGCTCCCGGCCACCGCACCGCCATCTCTAAAGTGAGTTCAAGTGACAAACTCGTGAGGCAGGTCAGTCCTTCTCGCCAGCACCGACCGCACTCTCACCGACAGGGTCGTGACCCTCGATGACTTCCTGGCCGTCCATGTACGGCCGCAGTGCCTCGGGGATCGTCACAGTGCCGTCGTCGTTCTGGTAGTATTCGAGGATTGCGACCATCACCCGCGGCAGGGCGAGCCCGGACGCATTGAGGGTATGGATGTACTTGGCGGACTCGTGGCGCTCGGGGCGATACTGGATGCCGGCGCGGCGGGCCTGGAAGTCCTCGAAATTGGAGGCGGAGGAGACCTCCAGCCAGCGGCCGCCGATGTCGGGACCGTGGTCCATGTCGTCGCCAGGGGCCCACACCTCGATGTCGTAGGTCTTCGCCGAGGCGAAGGTCAGGTCGCCGCCACAGAGCGTGACGGTTCTGTAGGGCAGTTCGAGGCGTTCGAGGACTTCCTCGGCTTCGCTGACGAGGTTTTCGAGGCGCTCGTCGCTCTCATCGGGCGCGACGAAATTGACCAGTTCCACCTTGTTGAACTGGTGGACCCGGACGATCCCTCTGGTTTCAGTCCCGTGCTCGCCGGCCTCTCGCCGGAAGTTCGGCGTGTAGGCCTGATGTTTGAGCGGGAGGTCGTCGTCCAGAAGGATCTCGTCACGATACATGTTCGTGACCGGAACTTCCGCAGTCGGGCAGAGCCAGAGGTCGTCCTCGTCGTAGTCGTCGTGCTCGCCGCCGCCGATCCGGTAGGCGTCCTCGTTGAATTTGGGCAACTGGCCCGTCCCCTGCATGGCGGAACTCTTGACGGGGATCGGCGGGAACACGTCGGTGTAGCCCTGCTCGCGGTGGATATCGAGCATGAACTGGATGAGGGCATGTTCGAGGCGTGCGCCGTCGCCCTTCAGGAAGAAGAAGCCGCCGCCGGCGACTTTCGTGGCGCGGTCCTCGTCGATGATTTCCAGGTCGTCCCCGAGTTCGTAGTGCGGTGTGACATCATCGGGATCGACTCGGAGGTCGGAAAAGCCCTCGCGGTGGACCTCGACGTTGTCGTTCTCGTCTTCGCCCGGCGGGACATCGTCCTGTGGGATGTTGGGCAGTTCGAGCAGCGCGGCTTCCAGTTGGGCTTCCAGTTCGTCCGCGCGTGCCTCGACCTCTTCGAGTTCGGCTTTGAGTTCCTGGGAGCGGTCGATGGCGTTCTGGGCCTCTTCGTCCTTGCCGTCCTGTTTTAGTTGGCCGATTTCGCTGGAGACCTCGTTGCGCTTGTGCCGCAGGTCGTCACCTCTGGCCTTGAGTTCACGCCACTGCTCGTCGATATCCAGGACCGCGTCGAGATCGACGTCCGTCCCGCGGAGGTCCAGCGCGTCGCGGACTGCCTCGGGGTTCTCGCGGAGATACTGCCGTGGGATCATTGCCTCTGGGTTCTGCGTGCCGCGTGAAAATCGTAGCGATACCCTGAGCATGTGTGGCATGCGACGACAAGCCACAATCGTTATCTGGTGGCGCTGCGACGTATCGACTACGTTTCGGGGTGAGACATGGGGGACAACGACAGACAGCGCTCGGACGGCGGCGTCGAGCGTGGCGACCCGAGGCTGGTGGCAGCACTCGCCGTCGAGGAGGCCCACTACCTTCCGGGGACGATCGAGGCGGAATCGTTCGACGAGCACGGGCTGGCAGACGCCCAGTCCGAGCGACGCTACGACGACGCGCTCACACTGGCACGCCACGGTGAGGACGGCGTCCACGTCGCCTGGCTCAAAGGCGGCGAGTGGCTGGCCTACGAGACCGAGGTCGACGGCGCGGGCGCGTACGAACTCACGGCCCACGTAGCAGCCGCCCCGGAGTACGGCGGCGGTTCGTTTCGGGTGGAGTGCGACGGTGTCGACGTCGGGACGGTCACGTTCGACCCGACCGAAAGCTGGTACGACTTCCGGGATGTGACCATCCGGATTGGACTGGCCGCTGGCGATCGAACGCTCAAAATCGTCGCCGAAGAAGGGGGGTGGAGTCTCGACCGGCTCACGGTCGAACGACCGGTGTGAAAGCGAGCTCTCGACGAGCGATAGTGTTTTCACATCTGAGTGGGCAGAACAAATCCAGATGAGTGGGTCCGCCTGGTGGTACTACGTACACAGCCCCAGACTGTACGGGGTCGCTGCGTTCGTCGTCGCCACGGTAGCTGCGTGGCTCTCGTTACGGACAGTTGGTGAGGAAGCTGTATTGCAAGTGACCGTCGGACTCACCGGTGGTCCCGTGACGCCGCTCGCTATAGTATTGATTCAGCTCGTGACTAGCATCGCCGTCGGAATCAGCCTCGGAGTCGCAGTGACTAGACGTGACAGGGTTGAGTGAAGACGATCCGTATGTCCAGTCGGGACTCCTGAGAAGTTACATCCACAACAGCTGTGCGTGACGCGTCCCCTCCAAGTCCATGACGTTGTCGGGGTCGACGAACCCCTCATCGATCGCCAGGTCCACGGCGTCCTCACCGACGAGATTCGCGGTCGAACAGCGTGCCAGGCTCTGGGCGACAGTATCGGGATCGGCAGGGTCACCGTCGTAGAACTCCTCGGTCACCGTCAGCGAGACATCGCTGTTCTCGAAGGTCTCCCCGAGGATGTCGGGGTCACAGACCGCAACGAGCAGCCCTTCCTGGGTCTCGCGCTCGGAAAGCAGCAGTTCGTCGGCAGCGTTCTCTGTAGCCATCTTACTCCATCAACCGCTCTTGCTGTTTCTCCTGCATCTCTTCGGCCTGCTCGGCGACCTCCTCGGCACGGTCGATCTTGCCGGCCTCTTCGAGGGCCCGGGCCTTCTCCTGGAGAACCTCTGCGTTGCGGAATCCCAGACGAGTAGCGTTGTCGAAGGCCTCGACGGCCTGTTCGGCCAGCCCGCGTTCCAGCAGGAAGAAGCCACGGTTGTACCACGCCTGACCGGAGCGCTCGTCGAGTTCGACGGCGCGTTCTGCGTGTTCGAGCGCCTGCTCGGCTCGCCCGGATTCCCAGAGAGCGTACGCGAGATTGGTTTCGGCAGCGGCGGCGTGTTCGGAGTCGTCGTCGATCCGTAGCGCCTCCTGGTAGGCTCCGATGGCTTCGTCGTGTTCCTCCATCTCGGCGTGGGAGACGCCCTTGTTGACCCAGGCTTCCTGCTCGACGAGGTCCTCGTCGGTGAATTGGGCGGCCCGCTCGAAGGTGTCGGTGGCCTGCTCGAAACGATTGATCCCCATGTAGTTGAGGCCAACGTCCAGCAGTTCCTCGGCGTCGACCTGCTCGTTCGAGACGGTGCGCTCGTCGAGCATGTCCGCGAGGACGCGGCTGTCGACGGGATCGACCTTGTCCGGGTCGACATCCAGTTCGGGCGGGTCGAGGTCGAATCCCTCGTAGGGATCGTCGAATCCCTGACCCTCCGAGAATCGATGGTCGTCGCGCTCGTCGTCAGTCATACCATAGGGTTGGCGAAGGAGAGGGTTAAGGGCTACGTCCCATGGAGACAAGCCGATCAGGCCGCACGAAGCGCTCCGCGGTCGGCTTTTTTGTCTCGCCGCCCGAAGCCAGCACCATGAGCAAGCGACTGTTCGTCAGCGTCGACCTCGACGGACTCCCAGAGCGGGTTGGGTCAGTACAGGAGCTATTCGAGGGCGCGAGCGGACTGAATTTCGTCGACCCGGAGCAGGCCCACGTCACACTCAAGTTTCTGGGTGATACCGACGACGACCGCGTCCCTCACATTTGCGAGGAACTCGAAGCAGCCGTCTCGGACGCGGGCGTCGCGCCCTTCGAGGTGACCTTCGGCGGACTCGGCGTCTTCCCCTCACTGGACTACATCAGCGTCGTCTGGCTCGGCGTCCGCGATGGCGGCGAACAGCTGACCGCACTACACGAAGCGCTCGAAAGGAGAACTGTCGATCTGGGCTTTGACCCCGAGGAGCACGACTTCACCCCACACGTCACGCTGGCGCGGATGAACCACGCCGGCGGGAAAGAACTCGTTCAGGACGTCGTCGAGAACCGCGATCCCGACGCCGGGTCGCTGCAGGTCGAAGAGATCAGACTGACCGAAAGCGTCCTCACCGAATCGGGGCCACGCTACGCGACGCTCGAACGGTTCGAACTCTGAACGAGACCGCGCTCGGTCGTCTTAGGTCGGCCAAAAACCATCATGTTACTGATAGGTCTTAAGTAGCCACGGTTCGTAGCCACGCGACGATGGACCTGTGGTTCAACCTGCTGTTGGTGTTTGTCGCAGGGTTGCTCACGGCGCTGGCGACAGGGTTGGGTGCGATTCCGTTTTTCCTGGTCGATGAGATCGGCGACCGCTGGAACGTGGTGCTGTGGGGCTTTGCCTCGGGAATCATGCTGTCGGCGTCGCTGTTCGGCCTGATCTTCGAAGGACTGCAAAACGGGGGGAGTCAGCCCGAACTCAAACTCGGAGTCGGACTACTGGCAGGTGTCGCCCTGGTCGTGGTAAGCCACCACGTCCTCACGGGTAGCGATATCAATCCCGAACAGTACGAAGAAGCCGACTTCAAGAAGCTCGTGCTCATCCTCGGGATCCTGACCGTCCACAGCTTCCCCGAAGGCGTTGCAGTCGGTGTCTCCTTTGCGGAGTTAGGGTTCGAGGGTGTCGACGGGTTCGTGATCGCGGGTCAACTCGTGCCGCTGCTGGCGGTGTTCATGACGGTCGCGATCTCGATCCACAACATCCCCGAGGGCGTGGCGATCTCGATCCCGCTGCGGGCGATGGGCGTCAGCGAGTGGCGGATGGTCGGCTGGGCAGTCTTTTCGAGTCTTCCCCAGCCAATCGGCGCAGTGATCGCCTTTTACTTCGTCAGAATCGCCCGCGAGTTTCTCCCGTTCGGCTTCGGTTTTGCTGCTGGTGCGATGATCTACCTCGTCTTGACGGAGTTCGTCCCGGAGGCGCTCGATCAGGGTTCGGGCCTCCCCGGTGGGGGGCGGCGTGAACTGGCGACCGGAATCGTGCTCGGCGTCGTACTGATGGTGCCACTGGCGTTCATCTAGATGGGGAGCGAGCTTTCGATCACTTCCAGATCGAGCTGAACGGAGAGCGGGCCGGCGTGGTCGCTCGGGGAGTTCTCGCCGCGGTACGCAGAGTGATCGAGCACGAAGTAGCCCGTCCCGCCGATGTCGAGGGAAGTTCGGCCGTCGGTGGTCACCTCGTAGAGGTCAGAACCGACACGCAACGCCCGGCCGCCCAGCGACTGGTGGCCGGGCGGCGGATCGGTCGGATTCTCACCGTTGATAGAGGCCCTGTAGGTCTCTCTGGCGCTGTCGCTCGTGAACACGTAGACATCGAACGGCTGGTCATCGCGAGCGACGTACCGTATCTTTTCACCACTGGCTGGTAGCCTGGTGATGTCCCCGCGCCCGACAGGAACGGTCACGGTTTCGTTTTTCGACAACACCACTTCACCACCCATACAACCGGCCGTACCGACTGCCACGCCGGAAAGTACCGTCGAGAGAAACGCGCGACGTTGCATCACAAAAATGTCTCGTGAAGACCTACATATGTCCACCTCCCCGATTCTCAGGTCTGAATACACGAGCGGTGAGTGCGGGGCCAAAAGAACACACATTTAAGCCGGGACGCGGAACAGAATGACACTATGGGTAAGAAATCGAAGGGCAAGAAAAAGCGCCTGGCAAAGCTAGAGCGCCAGAACAGCCGCGTCCCGGCCTGGGTCGTCATGAAGACCGACCGAGACGTCCAGCGCAACGCCAAGCGCCGCCACTGGCGGCGGAGCGACACTGACGAATAATGAGTTCAAGTGATTTCGAGGAGCGGGTCGTCACCGTCCCGCTCCGCGACGCCAAGGCAGCGCCCAAACAGGAGCGCGCCGACAAAGCGATGAAGATCATGCGCGAGCACCTCGCCAAGCAGTTCGCCGTCTCCGAGGACGCCGTCCGACTCGACCCCTCGCTGAACGAGGTGGTCTGGTCGCGCAGTCGTTCCAAGCCGCCGAGCAAGCTTCGCGTTCGCGCCGCTCGTTTCGAGGAAGAAGGCGAAGCAATCGTCGAAGCCGAGCCAGCTGAGTAGAGCGTTGCTCCGCACAGCCTTCTCCGGATCGTCGTACGTCGGTGTCTTCGCTCGCGCCACCGACGACTGCCTGCTGATCCGGCCGGATCTGGACGACGACCTGCTGGAGACGCTGACCGACGCACTCGAAGTCCCGGCAATCGAGACCACGGTTGGCGGCTCCGGCACGGTCGGCTCGTTAGCCACTGGCAACGAGAACGGCCTCCTCGTGAGTAGCCGCGTCAGGGACACCGAGCGTGATCGGATCGCCGAAGTCGTCGATCTGCCCGTCGTCGAGTTGCCGGGCCGGATCAACGCCGCTGGGAACGTCGTCCTCGCGAACGATAACGGGGCGTACGTCCACCGTGATCTCCCCCGTGAGGGCGTCCAGGCAGTGAAAGACGCACTGGACGTGCCGGTCGAGCGCGGCGACATCGCCGGGGTCGAAACCGTCGGGACCGCTGCCGTCGCGACCGACAAGGGCGTGCTCGCCCATCCGAAAGCGACCGACGCCGAGCTGGACGCGCTCGAAGAGGTCCTGAACGTCCCCGCCGATATCGGGACGATCAACTACGGTGGCCCGCTCGTCGGGTCGGGGCTGGTAGCCAACGAGAACGGCTACGTCGCTGGCCAGGAGACGACCGGTCCGGAACTGGGCCGGATCGAAGACGCGCTCGGGTACATCTAGACGACAGCAAAACAGCAGTTTTTCAGAACGCTTTGTGGACCAGGTCGAGCGCCTGTTCGCGGTCGTCCCAGGGGACGAACACCGAAACGGAGGTCGCAGACGTGATGACGTCGTAGATGTTGATGTGGGCGTCACTGAGCGGGTCGAGGACGCGCTTGACGTTTCCGGGCTGGTTGGGGAGTTCCCCGCCAGTGACCCGAACGACGGCGATCTCGTCCTCGACAGTCACAGACGAAAGCGTCTCGTCGTCGACGACTTTGTCGTGTAGCAGTGCTTCGACCTCGTCGGCTTTCGCCTGGTCGACGTAGAAAGTGACCGAGTCCATTCCCGAAGAGTTGGCCTCGATGTTGATCTCTTCCTCGCCGAGCGTCGACGCGAGATTGCCCAGAATACCGGGACTGTTTCGGATGGCCCGGCCAGCGATGGTCACGCAGGCCAGTTTCGTCTCTTCGAGATCGATGAGGTTCTGAAACTGCCCCTCGATTGAAGTTCCGCCCGCCAGCAAGTCACCCGTCTGGTAGTGGACGACCCGGACGCCAAGGTTGGCGTCCTTGTAACTGAGTGCGGAGGGTGCGACGACCTCCGCGCCACGGAAGGATAGCGACCGGAGTTCGTCGACGGTGATTTCGCCGACGTTTCGCGCGCCTTCGACGACGCGGGGGTCGCCGGTCATGACACCCTCGACGTCGGTGACGATCACCACTTCGTCGGCGTCCATGTACTTGCCGAGCATGACGGCCGAAGTGTCGCTGCCGCCCCGACCGAGCGTCGTGACGTTGCCCTGGTGGTCCTGTGCAAGAAAGCCAGTCAGAACAGGGACGACGTCGTTGAGTTGGCCCGCGAGCGCGTGAGCGCGGCGCGTGGTCTCTTCGATGTCGACCTCGCCGTACTCGTCGGTGATGATCGGCCACTGCTCACTGCCGGGTTCGAGGAAGACAGCCTCGATTCCGCGGGCTGCAAGTGCGCCCTTGAGCATCCGAACGGACGTTCGCTCGCCCATCGAGACGATCTGGGCGCGATCTTCCTCGGTGGCGTCGTACTCGATCTCTTCCAGGAGTTCGTCGGTCGTGTTGCCCATCGCGCTGGCGACGACAGCGATCTCGTGGCCCTGCTGGACCGCTCTGGCGATCGAATCGGCCGCTCGATTGATCCGATCACCGTTGCCGAGACTCGTTCCGCCGAACTTCGCAACTACGCGCATGCTCTCACCTGTACCGTGTGTGCGTCACTCATTATCCCGCCATATCGCGTCACAGGGAATAACTGTGTCCATTCGTCGCAACGATGACAGTCGAATGCTCGCCGCTGGGCGACGTATAAGTAGGTGGGAGCCGACGCCACGTGTATGCAAATCAGGGATGCCGTCGAGGCCGACGCCGGCCGCCTCGCCGATCTCACCGACGCCCCCAGGGACGTCATGCGAAACCTGATCCACGATCGCACAGTCAGGGTCGCCGAAGACGACGAGGAGATCGTCGGGTTCGTGAGTTTCGACGCCCGCGCCGAGACGGTCCACGTCACGCAGATCGAAGGGTCGACCGATGCCTGTGAGCGCTTGCTCGAAGAGCCGATCGGGTTCGCCGAGAGAGAAGGGATGGCCGTCGAACTACTCGTTCCCGAATCGAGCGAGACCGTTCGGGAAGCAGTGCTGGATGTCGGTTTCGACGAAGAGGGAACAGGACCGACGTTCGACGGAACGCCGACAGTCCGCTATCGACTCGAATTCGAGTAACGCGACGCGCTGGGATCAGGGTTCAGGATCGAAGATTTCGGGATCTTCCGCGCCCTCCGCAGTGACGACCGCCAGTGCACCCTTCCGAGCGACCCGCGAGAGCGCGTGATCGACCAGTTTGAACCCGCCCGGTACGGGGAAAGACATCGTCGTGACACACGCACTGCCCGGCAAGACTGGCGTCGTCTGGACGTAGCGATCCGGATCGCTCGCGAGCGCACCCTGCTCCCAGACCTCGTCCCAGACGCTGCCGATCGGGTGGAAACTCGATATCTTGTTCGGGCCGCCGACACCGAAGAACACGCGAGCAGTGTCGCCGGTCTCGACGCGCATCTCGTCGTAGTTGTCGGGCGTGATCGCGTACTTCTCGCCGTTCATCAGGACGTACGTCGGGTCCTCCATTGCCATCCGGCCGAAGTCGAACTCGTGGTGTCCTTCCTGACCCGTCTGGCCGCTGGTGTACAGTTCGTGCTGGCCGAGATAGAACTCGTGGTCGACCTCGGGCAGCCCCGCCCCGGGTTCGACGAGGATGATCCCGAACATCCCGCTGGAGATGTGATAGTCCACGTTCGCGACCGCACAGTGATAGATGAACGCGCCGGGGTAGGTCACCTTGAACTGGAGGTGCTTCTCCTCGCCGGGCGCGACGTTCGTCGCTTCGGCACCGCCGCCCGGGCCGCGGCAGGCGTGAAAGTCCACATTGTGAGTCATCGAGTTGGACTCGTCGTTGCGGATCGTGAGATCGATCGTATCGCCGACTCGGGCTCTGACCATCGGCCCCGGGACCCGACCGTTGAACGTCATGTAGGTGAAGGTCACGCCGGGTTCGACCTCCGCGACGAGTTCCTCGGTTTCGAGCTCGACCGAGACCGTCTCAGGGGTGTCCCGGTCGATCGGTGCCGGGATATCCCGTGGATCAGCCGCGATACGGTCGATGTCGGTCGACTTCGCGTCGTCCAGCTCCGGCGGCTCGGTCTGCGTGCGGAGCGGACTCGTCTCGATGTCGTCCGTCCTCCCAGTACCGACGGTACAGCCCGCCAGGGCCATCGCACCGCCAGCGCCCGCCGCCTGAAGATACCGTCGCCGCGTGGTTTCGAACATTGTTGGACCTCTGTATTCGTACTTCCGTGACGGATGGATATATACCGGTGAGAGGTCTTCTAAACCCCGAGAATCGTGGGTGGGGTTTTATTAGGGTAGCCTAAAGATAACGCATGGAGCAACGTGACGCAGGCGCGAGCCTCCGGCGGCGGCGGTTCATGCAGACGGCGGCAGTACTGGCCGGCGGTGGTGCACTAACCGGAGTGTCCCAGCCCGTCAGTGCCCAGGAAGCTGACCTCGGGACGTGGTTTTCGAACGTCTCGAACTTCGATGGCGTCGTCGACGAGCGCGGCCAGACCGAGGTGACGATCAAAGTGGGAGCACCGGGCAACGGGGGCAGATTCGCGTTCGAACCGGCCGCAGTCCGCGTCGATCCGGGGACCGAAATCGTCTGGGAGTGGACCGGCGAGGGCGGCACCCACGACGTCGCCGCCGAGGACGACTCTTTCGGCAGCGAGTTACAGGGCAACGCGGGCGACACGTTCACTCATTCCTTCGAGAACGAAGGAATCACCACCTACGCGTGTACGCCCCACAAGACGATGGGGATGAAAGGCGCGGTCGTCGTCGGGAGCGCCGAAACTGGGCTGGGGACCGCCCAGGCACCTCTGGTCGACCGCGAACCCGACTACGGCGGATGGTTCGAGGGAACGAGTAACTTCGAGGGAACCGTCGACATGCGCGGGCGCGAAGAAGTCCGCATTCAGGTCACCACAGACGGGGAAGCGCCCGCGTTCAACCCACCAGCTGTCCACGTCGATCCCGGGACGGCCGTTATCTGGGAGTGGGATGGCGGCAGCGCCCACGAGATCGAAGCCGCGGACGGGAGTTACGCCAGTCCCGAACGGTCGAGCGGCGAGTGGGGATTGCGTTTCGACGGTGTCGGGATCAGCAAGTACGCCTCCAGCGCCGACGACGGGATGCGCGGGGCGGTGGTCGTCGGCAACGTCTTCGAAGGTGTCTACGAAATCACGACGACTCACCTCTTCCTCGGCGGGAGTGTCGGGGCCGCCGTCCTCTCGCCGCTGGCCTTTGGACTGTTCCTGTGGCGCAAGCGACTCGCCAACGAATCGGACGCTGAGAGCGGACAGGCAGTCGGTTCGACGCGTGCCAGCGGGCGGTAGCGCCGCTCGGCTTTAGATGGGGAGGCGCGCGCTGGTGAGTGTGCCAAGCGAAGTGCGGCCACGAACCAGCAGCGTGCGAGGTCTTCGTGAGTGAAACGAACGAAGGCTTGAGAGAGCTTGCTCTCTTAGTGGATGAGCGAGTGACCGACGGGAGCGTGCGAATCGGCTGGGGAGGCGTGTGGCCATCGGTAGCGGGCGACAGTGAGAGTTTCCAGCATACGGCGGCTGCAGGCCGCCGTTTCACTCGGCTGAGCGGAGCGAAGCCGAGGTGTTTTTCCCCACGTCGCTCTTGTGAAGTACGTTGTTGGTGGAGAGCCTTCTTGTGGTTTGTCGGTTACTGAGAGACAGAAATAGCTGGGTCAAATCGCAGTTGTCACCGGCTGAACGAGGGGTTCCATGTCCTTGGAGCCAACTTCGTCACTGCTACCAACAATCTGCTTCCCAAGAGCGTCACAGGGTTTTATTTTTCAGGTAGATGGAGTAGCGCTTCCGACCATGTGCTGATCTATACGCTGAGATATATTACCTCCACTTAACTCTATAAATATGACATCTTCTGGTACTACACCACTGAGTTTGTACTTGTCTTCTATACTATAAGGGAGTGGTATCTGGTGAATGGACGAATTATCGCGGCCTTTATTTACATATACAAGAAGTTCGTTGTATTCGGATCGAGTTATATTATCACCCCCTTTATTTATGATTGTGAGTGTGTCATTTTGATCTGAATAGACATATTTAAAATTGATCGATACCGCTTTTGGGTCGTCTGGCTTCTTACTCAGCTGATAGTATGCAACAATTCCACCAAGGATAACTGCCATTACTAAAACGATTACTATGACTTTCCTTTTCACAGTTCGATGTTATTCCTACAATATTTATGTACTTTTTGTAAAATAAAGAAAGAGTGAGTTCATAAAGATGACTATCCTCCGTCACTACTTAGTTGAGATATCCAGGACGCAAGCAGGTTGGAGTGAGCAGTGCTTGTAACATTTATAAGAAATTCGAGAATCGGAGCTCTGTAGCGTCAACTCTGTGTCGACTTACTGACCCGGTTTTCTAGCGGAGATTGTTGATATTGTTCTGGCAGTCAGGGAGCCGTTGCTAATCGCTATGAGAGCCAGCCCAGAACCCGGTTTTGGAAACTGACGCCAAGATCGAAAATCGACAGATGGCTTGCCATCCACACTGTCCACTAGATGAGCGTCCCCACGTTTTTGCGAGTCGAGAGGGACGCCGACGGCGTCCCTCTGACCATGCGAACGGCGACTCCGTCGCCGTGAGCAGAGAGTGGTCGCCGAAGGCGACCCGACGAAGCAAAAAGTGGTTACATGAAGTCAGCAATCCCTGACTGTTTGTTTTTGTCATTCTCGAACACGCGCTCGATCGAGCGCTCCAGAATCTCCAGCCGCTGTTTCGTGTACTCCCGACAGCCGAACTCCTCGGCGACCCGGGTCGCGGTATCGATGTACTTGTTGACCGACCCCTCGTGGACGGTCAGATTCACCCGCCCACCACACTCCCGACACTCGCCAGTGAGCGGCGCACGTCGGAAGCTCTCGCCGCAGTCGAGACAGCGGGTCTCCTGCCGTGAAAAGGCTCGAAGGTTCCCGATCAGGTCCGGCAGGAAGTGATACTCGATGATTCGCTCGGCGACGTCAGTCTCGTCGACAGCTCGAAGCTTGCGGGCGAGTTCAAGCTGGGCGTCCATCTTGTCCTCCATCGATCCCAGCGTCTTGTATGCCGAGAGATCCGGCCCCAGGGCGATGTCAGTCGTGTCGTGGGTGTGATCGAAACCGGTGTACTCCTGGTCGGTCCCGAGCGTCTCTTCGGCGATGGTCATGATGTCTTCGACCTCTTCGGGATCTGCCATCTCTCGGGTGGCCTCGTAGAACGCCAGGGGGTACTCCCGCATGATGTCGACGTTGTGTGCCTCGTCGTCGATCTCGTTAGGGTCGATCCGCGAGGACATGACCAGGGGCGCGTCCATGCGACCACCGCGCTGGTTTGGCAGGTATTTCATACTGAAGTTCAGCAGCCCGTCCATCAGCAACATCACGCAATCTTCGTCACCATCGCACTGCTTTGCGTAGAGCCCCTCGACTGCGACAGTGTGGGTATCCGAAACGGTGAGATTGTAGACGTGCTCGCCGTCGAACTGGACGTACTCTATCGTCGTGATCGACTCGAACGGGACGTCCGAGTCCCCAGTCGGGTCGCTGCCCATCGTCGTGGTCTCGCCGCCGTCGAAGGCGGGCAGTTCGTCCCCGACTGTGAGTTCCGAAGCCGACACCTCTTCGAGACCAGTCGTGTCACTTCGAAGCATGGTGTGGCCGGGCGTGACCGTCAGCGACTCACTACCAGCCTCGATCCGAACGAGGTGATCCGGAGAGGGGTGTTTCGAGACAGCCTCGACTGGCTTGCGACAGGGCCGGCCCTCGGCGTCGACGGACGGGACAACGACCTCCGTGTCGGGTTCGTCTAGCAGCACACCGAAGTCGTCTTCCTCGGGATCGGTGAGGTGAGTCTCCACCAGTTCCTCGATCGTCCCGAAGCCCCAATCGCCGTCTTCGCCGTACCACAGCCGCGTGTCGGGATGAAAACAGTTCCGACGCTTGGCAGCGTGAAAGTACGGATGTGCGTATCCCACGGCGGCAGACGTGAAGCCGATCACTCGGCCGACTGTCGCAGCACTGGTGTGGGGAGCCATCCCGAAGACCAGTTCGCCCACGAGGTCCTGACGCTCGTCGAACTCGTAGAAGGAGTCGAGACCGTAGTACTGCGTCAGGAGGTCATCAACGAAGTCGGCAGTCTTGAGCATGTGCTCGGCCGCGCCATCCGAAAGGACGATATCCTGGACTTTGAGTTCGACCAGCTGGTCGTCGTGACGCAACGGGTCGCCGTTGATATCCTCCTCGTAGCCGAGCTGGCGGAACTGCTCGGCAGTGACGTCCAGCTCTTCGGGTCGAACGGACGTGACGGGAAGGTCGGTCATATCGTACCTGACTGTCCCGTCTTTGAACGCGCTCACGTCGTGTTTCGCCCGGAGAATCCCTTTCTCCATCGGCTCCGGGACCTTCTCCTTCGAGGAGAGTCCTTTGACCCCTTTGAACACGTCGAAGGCCGCCTCGCGCTCGCCGACAGAGTTCAGGGCGTCACGGTACGTCTCGTTCAGGTCGAGTATCTTCGACTGGGTAGGTCGTGCGAGCGTCTCACAGCGCGGGCACTCCGCGCGTCCGGACTCGTCGGGTTCGGTCTCCGTCCCACAGTCAGGACAGACGTACACTGCTTCGGCGACACCGCCGCAGTCGGAGCAACGCGCCTCGTGGGTGTCAGTACCGCACTCGACACAGCGCCGCCGGGCGACCTCGACCTCGACCAGCCCGGGTTGGTCCTGCATCGTCTCGGCGTGCTTGCCCGCCTTCGCAACGTCACGCTGCGCGCCACCGGCCTCGCCGATTGGAAACAGTGTGTGGACTGCCGGTGAGAGTTCCCGTTCCTCGGACTTCTCGGGACGACCCATCCGGTTACCGATCCGTGTGGGTGCCCGCTCGCGGATCTCGAACGGCGCGATCTCGTTGATCGCGACGATGGCGTTCTCACCACCGCCGGACATCCCGCCCGACGAGGATCGGCTCGCGTCGCTCACCTCACCGTCGGCGTACTCACGAGCCCGAGTTGAAAGATCCTCGCGCGTCCACGTCCGTTCGAGGTCGGTGTCGAATCCAAGCGAACGCACGAGCGGCCGCCAGTCGGGCACGACAAGTGAGTCGTCGGTCTGGGTGTGAGTCACCAGCAACGTCTCCAGTGCCGTCCCGACCGCCTCTGAACGAGGAATGACAAGGTCTGTCGTTCCACTAGAAACAGAGGGGTCTTCGAACGCGGCCCCGTCAGTTGCTGCCACAGTAGCGTTCTCGACGGCCGAGGCCAGTTCACACACCCATTCGACGCTAATGTCGTGCCAGCAATAGGTGTATTTCGGGTGGAGCGGTGCGTCGTACTCGCTGGCCCACTCCAGGGCCTCCTCGGGGGACGGATCATCGAGAGCGACATCGACGGCGTCTTCCATCGCACGAACGTCGGCTCCAGACTGAGCGAACTCCTGAACCCACCACTCGACGGTGTAGGAAGCGGGCGCAAGCGGGTGGTTGTTCTCGACGAACTCACCATAGTTGACCAGATACTCGCCGAGATCGAGGATCTTCTCGACGCCGTTGCGGACTTCGAGGGCTTCGGCCGGATCGTCGATCCGCCGGACCTCGCCGTTGGCCAACTTTACTGTGGGACCCTCGATGGAGTCGACTGGGATCACGCCGGCGGCCTTGCCGGGCCGTTCGGTCTTGATCTGCGTGCCGGTCGCAAGGAAGTCATCGACCAGATGCATCGTCGCCGGGTGGACGCCAGCGGTCGCGAATCCGTGGTTTCGGGCGCGGCCGTAGCGCAGTCGAAATCCGCCAGATTCACTGGGGTGGCCAAAGACCGGTCGGCCGGCGATCAGGTCCCTGAGATACTTTTTCGCTGGGTCGACACGCGGTGGCCCAGCCGGTTCGTCAGTTTCGTCTCCCTCCGCTTCCGATGGAGCGATGTCGTCGTCTGAGTCCGCTGACGCCGTTTCCTCTTCGTCGGCTTCGCTCCCCTCGTCTTTGCCGATCGTTCCGTCGATGAGGTCCTGCAACCACGGCCAGTCGACATCGTCGAGATTGCGAGTGTAGCGCTGAATCTTCGGCGCTTTCAGGGCGATCCCTTCGGCCATGACCAGACACATTCCACCGCGGGCGGCGTTGGAGTCGACCCGTTCGAGGTCGCGATATCCCGAGACCTCCTCGTCCCCGGTCGCCTCCCCGTCGAGCATGATGGGCATGTGCTCGGCGATGAATTTGCTCTCTTTTTCCTTCGGGGAGTACTGCAGGCCAGTCTCCTTGTCGTAGAGATCGATTTCCTCGGCGTAACGGCCTACCTCATCGTCTCTGGCCTTGTACTCATCGATATCGAGCAACGTTCGGGCGTAGTCCGCGACGAGCACGGAGAGTGCCTGGGCGGTCCCGCCCGCCGAGCGGATCGGACCGGCGTAGTAGACATTGACGAACTCCGTGCCGTCGTCGTTCGTGAGGACTTCGACGCGGTCGATCCCCTCGATGGGGGCGGCGACCACACCCTCAGTGAGGAGCGCGACCGCCGTCCGGACTGCGCCCTCGACCTTGCCGGCTTTCGAATCGTAGTCACCGACGCTGCCGTCGACAAAGTCCTCGACGAGTTCGAGGGCTGCTTCCTCACGAGACATCTGGCCTTCGAGTTCGCGCACGCGCCTGGCGACGCCGTCGATGCCGAGGATGTTCTCGACGCGGTCGGCCATGTCCCGCGCGGTCGGAATCTCGACTTCGGGTTCGGGATCACCGCCGCGCTCGCGAGCCCGATTGGCGACATCCATCGCCTCGTCGAGACCGGATTCGAGCCGCTCGAAGTATCGTTCGTCCGCTTCTCTCATAGCGGCCAGAGATCCAGATCGGTCGTCTCGTCGTGGGTACGTTCGAGAGAGTCCTCGAACGTACGGACGTACAGTTCACCCGCGAAGACGGTCCCGCTGTCGAGATGGCCGGCGATGGTTGAGCCATCCCCACGAGAGAGGACCGCGTGCGTGTGCGCGAACGGTTCGTCATCAAGCAGCGAGAGATTGCCGACGCAAGAGGCGACTTCCAGTGGTTCGTCGAACTCTGCAGGGTAGTACTCCTGGTCGGGCTGGTCGTAATAGAGGAGTGTTGCGTCCTGTACCGCGCCCAATCCGACGAAGAAGGCTGCGTCGATCTCCTCCGCGCGTGCGAAGTCCTCGATCTGAGAGCGCCAGTCCTCGCCGTGTGAGAGGCGGGCGACGAACTCACGAGAGCCCTCGACTTCGCGATAATCCATACCCGAAGAGGATGGGGGCGAGCGACAAAATAGTTGCTAGTAGCGGCGGGCCGCTGAACACCTGGTTCGAGTCGAGTTTCGGACAGTCGACAGTATCAATCCTGCCAGCGATCAGGGACCTGGATGGAGTACTTGCCGTCTTCCTGCAGGGCGATAATGTACTCCTCGCGGTCGTACAGTTCCATGAGATTGAGTTCGTACTGGCCGGGTTCGAGCACTTTGATCGACTCGAACTGGTCGTTGAGCTCCTCTCGGAGCTCCGAGAGATCCGGCCGGTCCGATTCGTCGTCGGGCTGCTGGACGACCTGTCCCTCGGCGGGCGGTTCGCTGGCGTCGGTGTCCGGGAGTTCGTCCGGGCTGACGACATCCGCGCGAGCGCTAGCCTGGGCTGCATCTTCTCCTGATACCTCGGCAGATTCGCCTGCTGGGTCAGTGGATTCGGCCGAGTCGTCCAGTGCGACCCCGGCTACCGTCTCCGACTCCGAGGCTGCAGCCGTGCTCTCGTCGGCTGTCGATTGCGTGGATGTCGGCTCGGGAGTGTCGGTTCCAGTCGAACCGGCGGGGTTCGGTGGCTGATCCCCACTACTCGAACTGCTCCCGGAGCCGACGAAGTTTCTGACCGTCGCGGCGGCGCTGCCGACAGTTCCCGTGACCGACTCCTGTTCGGGTCGCTCCGGCGGCTCGGCGTCGCCTGGCGGTTCTGCGGGGATGTCCGCTCCATCGGGATGGAACTGGAACTTCGTGCCGCCACAGTCGGGACAGCCCGAGAGCATCTCCTTGGAGCCGTCGGCGAACACGTGTCCGCAGGTCGTACACTGGTGTGGCATCAGTTACGAGAGACGAGTGCGCTGATGAGCGTTTCGTCCTTGTGCAGGGTTTCGATCTGGTCTGCCGGTCCGATCACGGTCAGTTTCTTCGGCGTCGACTCCTTGCCCATCAACCGGCCGAGGAAGCTTCCGTCGTCGTCACCCGACTGTGGATAGCTCTCGATCTCGATCCCGTTGAACTCGTCCGGGCTGATCTCGGTCATCGTGACCTCGATCAATCGGGATTCTTCGTCCGGCGTGAGCCCCTCTTCGAGGATCACGATGTTGCCATC
>Ga0207718_100801_pt1 | contig 22235 bp, 23 predicted proteins | sample A23M2SouthBayCA_FD_187749 | JGI IMG/M metagenome (GOLD analysis project Ga0207718, IMG submission 187749) | Aerobic enrichment media microbial communities from Eden Landing Ponds, California, USA - A23 M2 (SPAdes) | ecosystem: Environmental > Aquatic > Marine > Unclassified | place: Emeryville... | reverse complement strand
CCGATCGTCGCCGGCGATCCCGACTGGAGCCGCCGCGATCCGATCCGGATCGACGAGGGGGGACGCGGTGAGGCCGGCGAGGAAGTCGCCGACCGCCTCCAGCAACTCGGGTACATGGAGTAACCCTCGATCGATCTGTGTTCCTGGATTTGCCCGTATACTGCTGAGCGTGTCAGAGTAACATCCCCGCGAGATTTTTCACCGATGCCGATTGACTCACCGTTTCGTAAACTCGCGTATCAATCACTGGAACACATCCCAGACTACTGATATCTTGAGCATAGATTTCCAAATACACAGCGCAAATCAATCATTCACTCTGATACGAAGATCGCCATCATCAACGTTACTATCATTACAATGAGATATACATGTCCATTGATTTTGTTCCGATACATTAGCCAGATACCCTACACGACGCCTGGACGCTCGAATGCACGCTAACGATATGCACGTGCCTGTCCGTCAGTGTTTACGCGCTTGCGTTTGCGCAGTTGCCGCTGCGAGAAGCGCGGCCGCGGGGGACCAGGTATCACTTAGTTGCAGGCGTGTGAGGTCAGTCGATGAAATCATCCTGTTTCTAGAGACAGTCCAGGGATAATTTGTCGGTCCTCTTATGAAGTAGGTTGTTGGTTACGATCGCGCAGTTTGGGGCGAATCCGCATGTCCGTCGTTCATCTGGCCTTACTCCGATTCTGGAGAGCTATATCATTGAGTCCATCTACAGTCGAATCGCTGGATGTCTCTCCCCAATAATGTTCTACCTAAAAACAATTCCGGGCAATATAAAGACCCAATTTATTCCCCATATGGATATTTATAAGACCTTATCTAATGTGTAATCGTAATGTCCGAAAAAACTAATCCGGATAAGCTCAGTCGAATGGGTCGTCGACGGTTCCTCTCGACGCTGTCGGCATTAGGTGTTTCAGCGACGACGCTGGAATATATCACTCAAGATGCTCTCGCTGAAACAGTGGGAGACTTGAAAAACGAAATCCCGTATGTTGCCCGGCTACGTCATACAAATCATGAACAAGTCGTTGCTGGCGAAGCACCACCTGAATATGAACCCAAATATAAAACGATGCCACGACACCAGTGGGCGAAAATTGAGGCGGTTCATAATGCTGCAGATCGGCTCTGTAAAAAGGTAAATCAGGCTGATCCAACAGGACGAAGTTATGTCGAAATTACTGAGAGAGTGAACGGAGGTGTGAGTGAAAACGTTCTAAATATTGTAACAACAAAATCCAAATCAACCAACGAAGGAGTCTCAAAAAATTCATCAATTAATGCAGAAGCTAGTGAATCTGCACAAGCAAAAATTAGGAAACAGACTCCCTCTTCAATTAATGGTAAAGCAAAAGTCGGCAATAGGACTGAGGAGATCGAAGATATTCCAATAACGACCGAAGTAGTAGAACAACAAAAATTAAATTATTATGATTATGAATATGATCCAGTGCCGTCTGGAGCGATGATAGACCATGTTACAAAAGAAGAAAAAGAAAGATATAAAGAAGGAGATGAGGAGGCGAAATATCTTGGTTCTGGTACGATATGTACTCCCGGATACGTAGACCCTTCAGATCCCGATAAACCTACAGGTACCGATATTCCAGAAGGTACTCACCTAGTCACAGCCGCACACGTAATAGAAAAGGACCGAAGTGTCTCTCAACCAGGGACTGATATGGATTCTCCAAGGAAAATCGGAAATATGACCTGGAATTGGAAAGAAACTATTGATGGAAATTTCGATGCAGGGACCATAACTCTCGATTCAGATATATCAACACTATATGATATGGCTGCTGATGGTACAAATAAGTACGAAGGTTATACTATCTCCGGATATATTACGTTTGATGAAATCAAATCGCGCGCTGAGACAGGGCGGGAGATCGAAGTTAGAGGAAGCACATCTGGGATACTCTCATCAAAGATTCATTCTACTACCAAGGGAGGTCGTCACGATAGGATAAATGCTTATCGAATTGAGGAAAAGGTTAGCCCAGGTGATTCTGGTGGCCCGCACTATGATGTAAGGTACAACTATACCACAGGTGATTATGAAGCATATATTGCTGGGCATTCAGTATCGAAAAAAAGGGGGAAAACCGGAACTCTGAGTACGGCGATGGAAGAAGTTGTGAATCTACTTAATGTAAAAATATAATAAACTTTTCTTTGGTTGAATACCAAAGATAGGTGTATAAACCCTACTAGTATAATTACATATATTTTATAATATTATTTTTATTAATAACCACCAAGCTATATGAAGATATATTATCCTCAAGAAGATACTGGGCCTGCTTTATCCATTGAGTGAGCTATTTTTGTCATCTGAACTCGAGCTGAGATCGTATTCCCGGGTTACAGTGAGTTCACCATCGTACTCGAACAATGTATCGGCATTATACCGAAATTCCCACTTCTCCGAGACAGTCTCGTCACCGAGCGAGACCGATCCACTGTATTCTCCCTCTTTCGAGATGAAAATCATAAGCGAAGCCGGCTCTTCGAGACGGACGTTCCCATCGAACAGCACTCCATCGGGACCACTGATCGTCACGTCGAACAGGTGGGCCTCCCCGCCCTTGTTATTGTTCCATACGGTTACACGATTTTTCCGAGGTGGTCTTTCTCGGTTCGGGTTTGCTGCAGGGATATGCGGCATCATTTCCAGTCTTGTACCTGATTCAACGACTAGATTCGCCGCGGTGTCCACTTCGTTCCCTCCGGCGGTCAAATCCGTACAACCTGCAAGTCCCAAGACTCCACTGACGCCTGCCATCGAAAGCAATTTTCGCCGGTTCATATAAATATATATGTCTTGTTATCTAATAAGTTTTCCCCAGAAACGGTTCACTAGATAAAATTGACTACGCTCATCCGCAGCTGAATATTATCTCTATATCTCGCACGCAGATCATGACCGGAAACATACTATCCACAGTATTGAGAGACACTTGCGCAGATCATATCGACCATTCACGGATAACCGAAATGTTTGAGAACGGTTCTATGACACGCTGTACTGTCGGCTAAACCTTCACAAAGTATAGGGTCCGGCCTTGACCGACAGTGCTCACGAACCTTTAGCCGCCAGCATCTGGATTCGCTACGGTTATAACCACCTGGTGGTATCACTCGGATATGGAAACATCGAGAGACGCGAGTGGCACTGTCAAAACCTATCTCCAGGAGATGGGGCCGTCCTGGGTTGCGGGGGCGATCGCCGCCGGGCCGGCGACGATGGCGAGTCTGATCGCCGCCGGCGCGGGATACGGCTACGATCTGCTTTGGGTGGTCGTCCTTTCGGCGTTCGCCGGTGCGTTCGCGCAGTACCTCGCGATGCGACTCGGCCTGCTGACCGAGCGCGGGATCGTCGGCGTCGTCGAGGACCACCTCGGGACTTCCTGGGCGTGGATCCTGGTCCTCGACGCGGTGATCGCTGCCGGCGTCGCCCAGCTGGTGATCATGAACACCGTCGCCTCGGTCTCGGCGACGATCACCGGGCTGGATGCCGGGATCTGGGGGATCATCTGGGCGGTGATCCTCGCCGTCGGATTGGCTGGGAGCGGCTACCGCTTCGTCGAACTCTTCGCGAAGGTGCTGGTCAGCGCCGTCGTGCTCGCGTTCGTCGCGAGCGTCTTCGTCGTGCCGATCGACCCCGCCGCGGCGGCGCGCGGACTCGTCCCGTCGGTCCCCGGCGGCAGCGCGGCCGTGGCCGCCGGCGTGCTGGGCGGCGCGGTCCACATCACGCTCATCACGATGCACTCCTACACGATGCGCGCCCGCGAGTGGACGGCCGACGAGTACGATCTGGCGACCTTCGACGTCGGGATCTCGATGCTCGTGGCCTTTGGCATCTACAGCGTGGCGATCTTCCTCGTGACGGCGAGTGTCCTCTCCGACCCGAACCTTTCGACCGTCGGGGCGGCCGAGGCGCTGGGCCCGCTGGTCGGCGAGCGCGCCGAGGTGCTGTTCCTGCTCGGCCTCGGCGGCGCGGCCGTCTCGACGCTCGGCGGCAACACCATCGTCCCGCCGTTCCTGCTGGCGGACAAACTCGGCTGGGGGACGACTGTCGAGGACTCGCGCTACCGTGGACTGCTCGCCGCCTTCGCCCTGCTGTCGGCCCCCGGCGCGTTCATCGGTGGCGAGGTACTCGGGCAACTGGTGCTCGTCCTCGCGATCGGGACCGTCGGGACGCCCTTTGCGATCGCCGTCGTGCTATACCTGCTGAACTCCGGGGCGGTCCCGCGGGTGAATTCCCCCGCCGCGAACGTTGCCGGACTCGCCCTGCTCGCCGTCACCGGCGGACTCGCGGCGAACTTCCTCCGTGAAACGGCCACCATCGAGTTCTTCCGTGAAGCGACCGCCGGGAATGTTGACGTCCTCACCGCCGCGGTGCTTTCCTTCGGCGTGATCCTTTCGATCGCGACTCTCGGGCTGCTCGTGAAGTTCTTCCAGGAACGGGTCGCCGGCACTGTCCCATGACCGACGTCTCGCTGTCGGGATCGACGCTGCTGGTCGGCCCCTCACAGGTCGGCAAGACGGCAACCACGGCACGGGCGCTGGGTGACTGGCTCGACCGCCACGGCACCGACGGCGTCGTCGTCCTGGAGTTCGCGCCGGAAGTCGAGCGCGACGGGCGGATCCTCGGCGGTCGGCTGGACCGCTTCGTCGAGATTCCTGACGGTGTTTGGCACGGCGTCCTGGACGCCCACGCACCCCGGGCGGCGTCCGATTCGGCTGCGGAGGCTGTCATACTGGCCCGCGAGAACGCCGAGGGAGCCAAGACACTGTTCGAGAACGCGCCTGATCCGCGGGCGGTGTTCGTCAACGATGCGACCATCCCCTTCCAGCACGAGACGAACGATCCCGCGCTGCTGATTGACTACTGCGAGCGCGCCCGCTGTGCCGTCCTCAACGCCCTCGACAGCGACGAACTTGGGACTGAAAATCCGGTGTCCCGACGCGAGCGCGAGGTGCTACTGTCCCTCCGTGAGAGCGTGGACCGGACGATCGACCTGTCCTGACTCCGCCGCTGACGCCCCATCTCCGGCCCTCCGACAGACTGTCCGTTTCGCTCATTCGATCAGATAGCGGAACGCCCGAAGCGTGTCGCTGCCGCGGTCGGTCAGCGAGATGCGTGTCGTCCGGCCAGCCTGTTCGCTGTCGACGTATCCGCGCGCTTCGAGCGGGTCGAGAATCCGGGCGTCCAGCCGCCGATACTGGCCCTTTCGGGAGTCGGCACCGCCCTCGACGAACGGCAGGCCTTCAGCCTCGCCGAAGGCGATGAGATCGCGTTTGGCGGCCGGGCCGTCGCTGTCGAGGAAAGCCATGACCGCCACCTGCTGGCGGTCGGGGCTGTCCATCGGATAGGTCGGGAGTTTCGAGATCTCGGCGACCCCCTCCGCGACGTCGCCGTCGGTCTCGGCGGCGTAGCGCTCCGCGCGGACGTAGTACGGCGTGGCCCCGGTGGCCATGCAGGCGATCATCCCGCCGATCGCCGTCACCTTCGACCCGGACGCGAGATTGACGTAGACGTCGCTCTCCTCGAACTCGCTGGCAAGGCGGGCGACGGTCCCGATCGAGTCGTAGAGATCGAAGATGTCACAGGCGACGGTCTCGTGGGTGATCCCCGTTGCGTCGAGGCGGTCGCGAACGACGTCGGCGTAGGAGGGATGGTCAGTCTCGTCGGCGTATTGCAGGAGCACGACGCGATCGGCTCGCAGTCGCTCGGCCGGCAGGGCGATCCGGTCGTTCTCGTACCCCACTGGCATCAGGTGCACGCGCTCGGGAACGTCCATGTCCGTGTTCCTCCCCGTGCGCCCTTAACGACTGTGACATAATAACGACACAGTAATGATCGTGACGTCTGTAACGGCATTACTGCCAAGAACTTACCCCCGTACGACGGGCAGCCAGTCGTATGGTGACGGACCTGACTCCCGTTGACGATGAGTTGACCGCGGCGCTGGCGGGCGAGCGCGACCGCCAGCGGGAAACACTCTCGCTGATCGCCAGCGAGAATTACGTAAGCGACGCTGTCCTGGCCGCCCAGGGGTCGGTGCTGACCAACAAATACGCCGAAGGCTCGCCCGGAGACCGCTACTACGCCGGCTGTGCGTACGCCGACGAGGTGGAGCAACTGGCGATCGACCGCGCCAGAGCCCTCTTCGACGCCGAACACGCAAACGTCCAGCCCCACTCGGGCACCAGCGCGAATCTGGCAGCCTACCAGGCGCTGCTCGAACCCGGCGACACGATCCTCTCGCTTTCGCTCTCCCACGGCGGCCACCTCAGCCACGGCCAGCCCTACACCATGGTCGATGACGTCTACGACGTCGCCCACTACGGCGTCGACGTGGAAACGGGCCGCCTCGATCACGAGCGCGTCCGCGAGCGTGCCGAGGCCGTCGATCCGGACCTGCTGGTCTCGGGCTATTCGGCCTACCCCCGACAGATCGACTTCGAGGCCATGCAAGCCATCGCCGAGGCGGTCGACGCTCACCACGTCGCCGACATCGCGCACCTCACCGGGCTCGTCGCGGCGGGCGAACACCCCTCCCCAGTCGGCGTCGCCGACGTGGTCACGGCCTCGACCCACAAGACCATCCGGGCCGGCCGCGGCGGGATGATCCTCTGTGGCGAGGCGTACGCCGACGCGATCGATCGCGCCGTCATGCCCGGCACGCAAGGCGGCCCGCTGATGCACAATATCGCCGGCAAAGCAGCCGGGTTCGGCGAGGCGCTCGAACCCGAATTCGATGCCGACGCCGCCCAAACCATCGAGAACGCTCGTGTTCTCGCTGCCCGCCTCGCTGACCGCGGGTTCGACCTCGTCTCGGGCGGCACCGACGTCCACTTCGCCTTGGTGGACTTCCGGGAGACCCACCCGGCGCTGACCGGTGCGGTGGCCGAGACCGCGCTGGAGGACGTCGGTATCGTCCTGAACAAGTCGACAGTTCCCGGCGAGGAGCGATCCTCGACGGTCACCAGTGGCATCCGGATCGGCACGCCGGCGATCACGACACGCGGGTTCGACGCCGCGGCCACCCGCCGACTCGCGGACGCCATCGCGGACGTCTGTGACGCGCCCGACGACGAGGGCGTCCGCGAGCGAGCCCGCGAAACGGTGGCCGATCTCGCCGAAGCCCATCCGATCTATGCCTGAGGAACTGGAGATCCGCCGGTGTCGCCCTGCCGACGCCGATCGCATCCGGGAGTTACACGAGGTGGCATTGCGGGATGCCGGCGGCTACGTCGAAGATGGACCGGACGCGGATCTGACTGCTCCCCACGCAACCTACATCGAACAGGGTGGGGACTTCCTCGTCGGCGAGCTGGCGGGTCAGATCGTGGCGATGGGTGGGTTCCGGCCGGCTTCAGAATGGATCGCGGACGCCGTTTCGGATCTTGCCACTCCCGCGGCGGAACTCAAGCGCATGCGCGTCGACCCGGCGTATCAACGCCGTGGGTTCGGGACCGTCATTCTTCGTCGACTCGAAGAACGCGCTCGCGACGCCGGGTTCCGCGAAGTCGTCCTCGACACCGGCGCGGACTTCGACGCCCCGCGATCGTTCTACGAGGCGACCGGATTCGAACACGAGCGAAATCTGACGGTTGACGTCGGGGATAGCTCCTTCGAGATGGCGCTCTACCGGAAGCGGCTCGATGCTCGCCAGCATTGAGTGCGTAGCCGTGAAACCTTGATGAGTCTATTTTCGGAGATTTGAACTCGCCGAGAAATGCTCGCTACGCTGCGCGTTCCTCGTCTGCTCAAATCTCCGTCGTGTGTTTTCACATTCCGCAGACTCCTCGCTAACGCTCGTCGTCTTGCGGAATGGAAAACGTCCGGACGGAGATTTGAACTCCGGTCCCTGGCTCCGCAAGCCAAGAGGATAGTCCACTACCCTACCCGGACTCGACTCTCTCTATCGCGGTTGCAAATAAAGGGGTTACGATTCAGCGACCCATCCGCCGGACGGGACAAACGTTCGTTTGACCCTACGGAAGGCCCTTTTCCCAATCGTCCCTCTGTTCGAACATGAACCGACGCAGATTCCTCCAGATCGGCGCGTCGACCGGTGCGATCGGTCTCCTCGCCGGCTGTCTCGGCGGTGCGAGCACCGACAACCCTGACGACACCGATTCGCCGACCGACGAACCGACTGACACACCGGCCCCGTCGTCCACCCCATCCCCGACCGATTCGGCCTCGAATACCGACGATCGGGAGCACGACTCCGAGGACCGCTCCACCTCGACGCCGGACGACCACGGAGCGGACGACGGATCGAGCGAGATATCGACTCCTGAAGAGGGGACCGGAACCGGAACGCCCGATTCGGGGGCAGCCGAACAGGCCTGGAGCGCCGGTGGCGAGATGAACGGCGTCACCTTCCAGTTCACCTCACACGCACCCAAATGTGGCCAGGGCGAGGACGATGCCGACGTCGAATTCCAGCCCGACGAGGGTCGGATCGTCGTCAAGGGGATCCGCCGCGGGAGCGACCTCTGTAAGCGCGCCCAGCTGGGTGATGTCTCCCACGACACCGACGCCGAACGACTTGCCGTGTCCGTCGACGCTGTCGACCGCGAGGAGTGCGAGGACGACGGGGTCGGCGGCCAGTGTCTCGTGGACATCCCCTACGAGGCGACTTTTTCCTTCGAGGACGACATTCCATCCGAGGTTGCGATCAGTCACGGCGACCGCTTCGGTATGAGTGCCGCCTACGGCTCTTCGAGTGCGGCGCCACCCGAGGAGTGAGGCTTCACGCCCGTCGGAAGGGTGGGGCTCCACACCCGTCCGGACGGTGGGTTCACCGCACCTTTTTAACAGAGAGGGCGACCAGCGTCGATCATGTCCGTTCACCATTTCGCGAGTGAACCACCCGAAAGCGGTGGGTCGAACTGTCGACGACAACGCTTAAACGGAGCGCAACCCTGGCCTCGGTAGACAGATGGGTGCGATAGAGGACGTATACGCGGATCTCGACGCCGACGTCTCCGAGGACGACTTCAGGGAAGCCGTCGAGGAGAAGGTCGAACAGATGGGGGGACTGGCCGACGAGGAGACGGCCGCGATGCTGATCGCCCACGAACTCACCGAGAACGAGGCCCAGACGGTCGCCGATGTCCAGGCCGGCATGGAGGAGGTCCGGTTTCTGGCGAAGGTGCTTTCGATCGGCGAGTTGCGGACCTTCGAGCGTGATGGCGACGACGAGGACGGCCGTGTGATCAACGTCGAGGCGGCCGACGAGACCGACAGCCTCCGGCTGACGTTCTGGGATGGGGAAGCTGTCGCCGTCGACGAGGGGGAAGTCGAAGTCGGCGACGTCCTCCGGGTGAAGGGTCGGCCACAGGAGGGCTACAACGGTCTCGAGGTCAGCGTCGATCAGGCCGAACAGGATCTCGACGCGACGATCGACGTCGAACCCGGTGACGGCGAGACCATCGATGCGCTCACCATGGGCCAGTCGAACGTCGACGTCGCGGGCGTCGTCCTCGACACCGAGCCGGTGCGGACGTTCGAGCGCGACGACGGGTCGGAGGGGCGGGTCGCGAACCTCGCGATCGGGGACGAGACCGGGCGCGTGCGGGTGACGTTGTGGGACGACCGCGCCGACCGGGTCGAGCAGATCGACGCCGGTACGACGGTCGAAGTCGTCGACGGCTACGTTCGGGAACGCGACGGCGATCTGGAGGTCCACGTCGGCGAGGAGGGGGCGATCGACGAGCTTGACGATGCCGACGTCGAATACGCGCCGGAGACGACGCCGATCGACGATGTCGAGTTGGAGGAGACAGTCGACATCGGCGGCGTCGTCCGCTCGACCGATCCGACGCGGACGTTCGACCGGGACGACGGCTCGGAGGGCCAGGTCAAGAACATCCGGATCCAGGACGACACCGGCGACATTCGGGTGGCGCTGTGGGGCGAGAAAGCCGACCGCGACCTCGCGCCGGGTGACGAGGTTGTCTGTGCCGACGTCGAGATTCAGGACGGCTGGCAGGACGATCTCGAGGCCTCCGCGGGTTGGGGATCGACGGTCGTCGTCCTCGAGGACGGTGCGTCGATGGCGACGACCCCCGACGCGGACGATGCAGGCACTGCGGGCGACAGCGATGGCCAGGACGCGAGCGCGTCGACCGGGCTCTCGGCGTTCGCAGATGACGGCGAGGGCGGAGAGACAGCGAGCGACGACACGGGCGGGAGTACTGCGGGTGCGGAAGACGGGGCGGCGGACGGCGAGGAGGTCGAGTTCACGGGCACTGTCGTCCAGACGGGCGATCCGGTGATCGTCGACGACGGCGAACAGACCGTCACTGTCGATACGACCGAGTCGGTCCGTCTCGGGGAGGAAGTCACGGTCAGGGGGCGGCGACGCGGCGACGAGATCGAGGCAGAGGAACTGTTTTGAATCGGTCGGCGGCGGGAGGAAACGCTTAAGACGGAAACCGCCCGCTTGTGGCGTATGAGCGTCGAGTTACCGTTTGCTCCCGTCGATTCGATCATCCGGCGAAATGCCGGCGGACTGCGGGTGAGTGCCGAAGCGACCGAAGCCCTCACCCGTCGTATCCAGTCTCGGGGGGCAACGTTGGCCGCCGACGCCGCCGAGGCGGCCAGCGCGGACGGACGGAAGACGCTGATGGCGATGGACTTCGGGGTCGGGGAGGTACCGGAGAAGGATGCACTCGAACTCCCGATCGCGCCGGTCGATCGCATCGCACGTCTCGACATCGATGACCGGTATCGGGTTGCAATGGACGCACGGATCGCGCTGGCGTCGATCCTGGAGCGCGAGGCCGACGATGTCGCCGCGGCGGCGGCGTTACTGGCCGAGCATGCCGGCCGCCGAACCGTTAAGGCGGAGGACGTCGAACTCTACGCCCAACTGACTCACTACGTTGAATGAAGTTTGGTTACCGCGAAATCTGCCTCGAACACGACACCGGCAGTCGGCATCCGGAGAGTCCCGACCGACTGCGTGCGATACAGCGGACGCTCGCCGATTCGGCGAACGTCGAGTACGTTCCCGCCACTGCCATTCCTCGTGACGCTATCTGGGCCGTCCACGATCACGACTATCTGGAAGATGTCAGGCAGTTCTGTGCCAACGGGGGCGGGAACTGGGACGCCGACACTGTCGCCGTCGAGGCGACCTGGGACGCGGCGGTGGCGAGTGCCACGCTTGCCGCGTGGGCCGCAGACGAAGCACTCGAGGGTGCCGACGGTTGCGAGACGCCGTTCTCGCTGGGTCGACCGCCGGGTCATCACGCCGTCGAAGACGACGCGATGGGTTTTTGCTTTCTCAACAACGCCGCAATCGCGGCCGAACATGCACTTCGACGGGACGGCGTCGACCGGGTGGCGATACTCGACTGGGATGTCCACCACGGCAACGGCACCCAGGACATCTTTTACGACCGCAGCGACGTCTATTACGCCTCGTTCCACGAGGAGGGACTGTACCCCGGGACGGGGGATGTCGGGGAGACCGGTGCCGACGCGGGGCGCGGACGCACCCTGAACGTGCCGTTCCCGTCGGGGAGTGGTGACGCGGATTACCTCGCCGTCCACCGGGAGGTCGTCGCCCCCGAGTTCGAGAACTTCGAGCCGGATCTCATCATCGTCAGTGCGGGGTTCGACGCCCACGAGAACGATCCGATCTCCCGGATGCTGGTCTCGACGGCCGGGTACGGCGTGCTCGCGGAACGCGTCCACGAACTTGCCGACCGGATCGACGCGGGACTGGCGTTCGTTCTGGAAGGCGGCTATGGCCTCGAAACACTCTCGGCCGGCGTTCGCGAGATCCACGAGGTACTCAACGGCGAGCACGCCGACTCGATCGAACCGGCACCCACCGATGGCGGCCAGAACGTGCTCGATTCGCTGGTGTATCAGGGCTTCGGGTCGAGATAGCCAGCCAGTTCCCGCCCGAATGACTCGGCGAGCGTCCCGACGGCAGCCCCGACCAGCACTGTGTGCGTGGTTTCGAGGGTGCTCTCGACGTCCGTGCCGAGTGCGACGTCGAAGATCGCGTCGCTTTCCAGCAGCTCGGTCGCGGTGTGGTATTCTCGTTCACGTTCGACCACGTACCGCTCCTCGCTCACGAACGGGCCGTAGACGCCGGAATCGGCGTACTTCTCGTAGAAGCCATCGGCGTGCTCGCGGACGTGGACGGGTGGTCCGACGTGCCGTTCGACCGCGGGCCGTTCGGCGACTTCGAGCTCGAAAAGGAGCACTGCACGCTCCTCGGCGAAGGCGGCCGATCGCAACACGTCGAAGCCGTGGCGGTCGAGCAGCCCGCGGATCCCATCGAGTGACTTCTCCAGCTGTGGGTAGAGGTCGTCCTCGACGAGATCGGGTGTCTCGAAGGTCACGGCGACGGGCGTCGTCCCGCGCTCGTCGAACGCCGCTCGGACTGCCTCCGGGTCGAGTGGGTCGGGGTCGACGGGTTCGAACAGCGACTCGCGGGGTTCGGCGAGCAGTTCGCGGGCGTAGTGCTGGAAGCGCGCGAGGTTCGTCGTCGAGAGCGCCGCGGCGACGTTGCGCTCGGGATCCGTTGGGTCGATCACCACGAGATCGTCGTCGAACGTGGCATCGCCGTGGGCTTCCGGATCGAAGCGAACCGGCGGATGCCACTCCGCCGCGGCCTCGACGAGCGACCGGAAGCCGCCGTGTTCGAGCACGAGCAACTCGGTCAAATAGCCCGAGAACCCCTGGGTTCGGAGGTCGCTCCCGTAGACGCCGATCCCCTTGAGGAAGGCCTTCGTGAGCCGGACGTCGTCGGCGAGGTCGTCGTCGAGGCGGGCCTGCAGGTACTCGGTGTGAAACGGCGTGCGATCCACGGCCGACTGGATCGCGGTCGCATCCTCGACGTCGTAGCAGGGGACCAGATCGACGTCGTAGCCGTCGACTTCACCGACGACGTAGGGGTGTTCGGCGTATTCCTCGTGGCCGTCAGGGAGGACCGCGTGGCCGATTTCGAGGCCGATCGATTCGAGGCGATCACGCTCGAAGTCCGACGGGAATCGGACGAAGACGTCGACGTCGCGGTCGCCGGCGATCCAGGTGTTCCGGGCGGTGGAGCCGACGAGCATGACATCGCCGTCGATCCCGCGTTCTTCCAGGGCCGCCTCGGCCCGGCCGATCACCTCGTGGGCCGCCTGCTCGAGGCGTTCGCGTTCGGCGTCGGTGGGTTCGACCCGTCGTCGAACCGCCCGGAGAACGCCCGAAAGCTCCTCAGACATACAGAAACCGTACCGGCAGGAACGGGAAAGCGTATCGATGCGTCGCGACCGCCATCCGGCGACCGGACGAAAGCGAAAGCCCTATCAAATAACTCCGACTACCCTGGAATGCCTGCCGCCGTAGCTCAGATGGTAGAGCACCACGCTGTTAACGTGGTTGTCCCAGGTTCGAGTCCTGGCGGCGGCGTACTTCTACCGGCGACAACTCGCGAGGAGCGTCTGCTCCGAGCATCGTCGCCGGTGAATACGAGATCATCCAGGACTCGAGCCCGGCAGTCGCAGCCCGCGGAGCCGAGCGAAGCGAGGTGAGCAGGACCGTCTGCAGACGTTCGAGTCCTGGCGGCGGCGTTCTCGATTTCCTGCGAGGCGTTTCATCGCCGAGTAACCGCGATATCGAGATACGCCGTTATCCGGGACTCGGGCAGACGAGTCGCAGCCCCGGAACGGCCGAACAGAGTGAGGCCGCACGCCCGGACCGTCTCGGCGAGTTCGAGTCCTGGCGGCGGCGTGAATTTCTGTGAAATTCACGGCACGTCAGAGCTTGCTCTGACGGCGGCGTAAAATCGCGAAGCGATTTTCCGGCCCGAGAACTGCTACGCAGTTCTCGGGACGGCGTCTCTTGACGATTCTGCGAGGCGTTTCATCGCCGAGCGATAGCTATCGTCAAGGACGGCGTACCCCAGAGTCGAACACGGAAGTCGCAGCCCGGGAAGCGAGCGTCAGCGAGTGACCCGGAACGTCTTGCATCGGTTCGAGTCCTGGCGGCAGGCTTCCGGAGAGCGACGCATTCAACTCGGGACGGCGTGTGCATGTAGCTATGGTCGGACCGCCGCGGTACAAACTGGCAGACACTGCCCAGCAGATCGTCGGTGGGTTCCTGCTCGCGGGGCCGTTCGTCGTGACCGAGGAGGTCTGGACGCTGGCCGACGGGATGAGCTGGTTTCACGGCCTGGCGACGGCCGTCCTCGTCGCCGTCATCGGCTACGGCGCGCTCTACCAGGCCGACGACGACCGCGACCCGGATACCGAAGCGGAGGTTGCTGGACTGCCACTCCGGTTTCTCTCGCTCATCTCGGTCGCCTTTGGGTCGGTCGCACTGCTGGCGATCCTGCTCAACGCGCCCGCGTCGTTCTTGGAGGGCATGGGACGGATGGAACAACTCGAAGTGACGCTGCGGGTGATCAGCGTCGGCGCGATCTTCAGCGTCGTCGGGGCGGCGACCGCCGACAGCGTCTTCTGATTGCGGTATGCAGCATGCTTAAGTCGATCCCCGCCCCCAGAACGGGCAGAGATGGACTACACCCTGGCGATCGACGACGCGCCGGAGACCGTCCCTGGCGGGACGGGCATCCTGTTGATTCATCCGAGCACTGGCGAAACTGACCGCGTCGATACTGACTTTCTCTCGACCGATACCGACCATTTCCTGGTCGTCTCGACGCGCACGACCGCCCGGGAAGTGTCCCAGAAGATCGAACACTACGAGGTCGACGAGCGGAAGGCGACGATCCTCGACGCGCTCTCGGTCGAACGCGGATACACCCGCCGCCGGAGCGACGACGTCCGGTACGTCTCCGCGCCAGATGATTTCGACGGGATCGTCGCCGAGACCCGCGAGTTCCTCTCGACGACCGAGGGGAAGCGACGGATCAGCGTCGACTCCCTGACCGAGATGCTGTACTACGCTGACGAACCGCAAACGACGGCCGCTGTCGAACAGTTGCTCGCCTTGTTGGCCGACCACGACGCAGTCGGGTTGTTCCACCTCGCGCGCGGCGTCCACGACGAAGATCGACTCGACCGGTTCCGGTCGCTGTTCGACGGCGTCATCGAACTGGAGACGGACGGATCGATGACGGCCTCGTTTTGACCGGATCCGGTAAGAACGGCCGAAAAGTACGATAAATCGTGAGGATTGGTAACTTTTATCACACCACCAACAGTTAAGGGTACGAGTGAGAAACAACAAGTCGTATGCCGCATTGCCAGAACTGCGGTGCGTTCGTAACCGCCGCATACGCACGCGTTTTTACGCCGAACGGAGTTGATCAGCCCCGGGTCTGTCCGCAGTGCGAGGACAAGATCCGTGACGGAGCCGACGTGCGGGAGGCGCGGTCGACCCGGCGTGGATAAGCCCTCCTGTCCGTGTTCCGCGTTCCCGCCACCTTCCCTCCAGTGCCCTCATCCCTGGGTTCGGGTGACGATCTCCCGTGCCTCTTCGAAGACAGTATTGGCGCGCTCCGGGTCACGCGCTTCGGCCGTGATACGGATGAGGGGCTGTGTCCCACTCGCTCTGAGCAGGAACCAGGCGTCACCCAGGTCCACGCGGACACCATCCAGCGTGGTGACGTCGTCGTACTCCGCCTGGACACGTTCGTGGATGCGTTCCATCACCGCGGCTTTCTCCGTCACTGAGACGCTGTCCCGGTGGATCGGGTACGCCTCGATGTCGTTAACGCGATCGGCGAGCGGGCGCTCGGCCGCGAGCTCGACCAGTTTTGCGGCCGCGAGCGGGCCATCGGGACACAGTGCGTGGGCGGGCCAGATCCACGCGCCGCTGGGTTCGCCGCCGAACGCGACGCCGGGTTCACTGGCCCGCTCGGCCACGGAGACGTCGCCGACCCGTGTGCGAACGACGTCGATGTCGTCGGCCGCGAGGTAATCGTCGACGGCCAGGCTGGTGTTGACGGGGGCGGCGACCGTCTCGCCGGGGTCAGCCGCGTCGCGCGCCAGAATCGCCAGCAGGGTATCCCCGCTGAGGAACTCGCCGTCTTCCGTGACGGCGCGCAGTCGGTCGGCGTCCCCGTCGTGGGCGATCCCGAGGCGGCGGGTCTCGCGAGCCAGCGCCGTCAGCGACCCACAGTTCTCGGCTGTCGGTTCGCTGGGTCGGCCGGGGAAGGCCCCGTCCGGCTGGGCGTTGAGCGTCTCGACGTCACACCCCATCTGGGTGAGGGCCTCGACGCTGACCGCGCCGGCACCGTTGCCGAGATCGACGACGGCGTCCGGCGGCGAGGTGACGGACACGGCATCAAGGATCGCCTCGACGTGGGCGTCCGCGCCGTCTCGTCGACGTCGCGTTCCGAGATCGTCCCACGCGACGAGATCGAACGCCTCGGACTCGATCCGGTCGGCGATAGTGTCCTGTCGAGCCGTATCGAACGCCTGGGTCGTCGGCTGCCAGAGCTTGATGCCGTTGTCCGCTGGCGGGTTGTGGCTGGCCGTGATCACGACGCCGGCGTCGCCATCTTCGCCACGAACGGCGCGCGCGACGGTCGGCGTCGCCGCCACGCCGAGGTCGATCACGTCGGTGCCTGATTCACGCAATCCGGCCGTTACTGCGTCCAGCAGCAACTCGCCGCTCTCACGCGGATCCCGACCGACGACGACGCGGTCGGCGTCGATACCGAGTGCTCGCCCCACCGAAAGCGCCAGATCGGCTGTCACGTCCTCGCCGACTGGCCCACGGATACCGCTCGTTCCGAACATGTCACACTTATCGTCGGGTGGCCACTAAAAGAGTCCGTCAGTACTCATCGGACATCAGCGACTACCATCGACATTCGGCACGGAAAACGAAAACCGCGAATGCGACGACCTTACAGGTCGCGCGGCTGGACGGTCTTGCGGTCGTTCTCCTCGGCACGTCGCGCTGCGTCGGCGAGCAGCTCCTCGACCTCGTCGTCGAGGGCAGCGTAGAAGTCCGAGGCAACGTTCATGTCATCGAGCTCTTCCTTGACGGCGGCTTTGACGATTAGGTCTGCCATACAGGGTTGTGTTCCACAGGATCATTTATAAGCGTTCCCAATTCTACCCGCTCTCGGGACGGTTAGACGGGTTTGAGACCCGCCTGGAAGGTCAAAGGGGGACTCCGTGTGGGACAGTCGAGTGTGCGATTCGCACACGGAATCGATGCCTAAGAGTACCCTGGCCCCGGAATGTGTCGCATGCGAGAGATCCTCGAAGCCCTCGAAGACGGCGATATCAGCGTCGAGGCGGCCGAAGCCGAACTTCGCGGGTATGCCAGCAACGACGGTGGTCGCTTCGACGCGGCACGCGAGGTCCGCGGTGGCGTTCCGGAAGCGATTCTCGGCGACGGCAAGACGCCCGTCGAGGTCGCCGCCCTCGCGGCGACGGCCGTCGAGACGACCGGCCGCGTCATCGCCACCCGCGTCACGGGGGAGCAAGCCGCGGCGATCCGCCGTCGACTGGCGGCGGACCACCCCGGCACGACGATCCGCTGGCGCGAGCGCTCGAACGTGGTGGTCGGCCACGCCCCCGACTTCGAACCGCCGCGACTTGAGGCCGACGTCGGGATCGTCACCGCCGGGACATCGGACGCCGTTCCCGCGGGCGAGGCGGCCGCGATTGTCGGCGAAATGGGTGCCCGCGTCGGCCGGATCGACGACGTCGGCGTCGCCGGGATCGCCCGCCTGCTCGACCGCCTCGATGACATTCGGGCCCACGACGTGATCATCGTCGCCGCCGGCCGGGAGGGCGCACTGCCAACCGTCGTCGCCGGCCTGGTCGATGTGCCAGTGATCGGGCTCCCGGTCTCGACGGGGTACGGCCAGGGTGGCGACGGCGAGGCGGCCGCCCTCGGGATGTTGCAGTCCTGTACCGCACTCACGACCGTCAACGTCGACGCCGGCTTCACCGCCGGTGCCCAGGCCGGCCTGATTGCCCGGCAACTTGACGCGGCCCGCGGCAAGCGTCCCTGAGTTCCCACTGTTCATGTTTGTGGATCACATACATGTCATAACGGGACACACTCCCGACGGTCTCACATGCCAAGATGCGATCACTGCGGCGAACACGTCTCCGACCAGTTCGAACGCGTCTTCGCGGACGCTAACGGTCGATTACGTGCCTGCCCCTCCTGTTCGTCCCACGCCGGCATCGCCGAAACCGCCAAGGAACGCGCTCCCGACACGTGAGGGGGCTGGCAGATGACGGACCCCGACGCCGATCACTACGTGTACGTTCTGTGGTGTGCTGACGACACGCTGTATACTGGTTATACCACCGATCCGGCGCGTCGCGTCCGCGAACACAACGACGGCGAGGGCGCGAAGTACACCCGCGGTCGGACGCCGGTCGAACTCGTCCATCTGGAGACGTTCGAGACGAAATCGGCCGCGATGTCCCGCGAATACGCGATCAAGCAACTGTCGCGTGGCGAGAAGGAACAACTTGTCGACGGGCCAGTTCCGGATCTGGCGTGAACGATCACGTTTCATCCCATCACGAACGCTGACCCGGCGTGAGACGAACGGGTTTTGCCGATCCCCCTCCGAATACGCGTATGAGCGTCGGCGACGCCTTCGACCAGTGGGCTGAGCAGGGGAAGGACCGCGGCATGGAACAACGACACTGGCACACGGCCAAGCACGCACTCGGCCGGATGCCGGTCGAGGACGGCGACGTGGTGCTCGATCTGGGCTGTGGGAGCGGGTACGCCGCCCGCGCGCTTCGAGCCGCCGGCGGGGCCGGGCGCGCCTACGGCCTCGATCGCTCGCCACAGATGGCGCGAAACGCCCGCGAGTACACCGACGACGCGGCTGTCGGGTTCCTGGTCGGGGACTTCCAGCACCTGCCCTTTGGGACCGACAGCGTCGATCACGCCTTCTCGATGGAGGCCATCTACTACGCTCCCGATCCCGTCGAAGCGCTTCGTGAACTCCGTCGCGTCCTGCGATCGGGCGGGACCTTCTCCTGTGCAGTCGATTACGTCGCGGACAACCCCCACACCGCCGAGTGGGACGAGTACGTCGACGTCGCCATGACCCGGTGGTCGCGGGCGGAGTACCGCGAGGCCTTCCGTGAGGCCGGGTTTCACGTCGCCGAGCAGGAGGCGATCCCCGACGAGGAGGTCGAGATCCCGCCCGCCGCGGAGTTTCCGACCGAGGACTGGAAGACCCGCGAGGCGATGGTCGAGCACTTTCGCGAGCACGGCACGCTGCTGACTGTCGGCGTCGTGCCCTGAGCGTGTCGGCTCACGGGTGGGGAAAGGTCTTTGCCGCCCCCGCCCGGCCTCCGGACATGGTCGAGGTACGTAGACACGCCTCACAGCACGACGCCATCGGGGAGCTGCCACTGCTCACCGAGTCCGCCCGCGTGACCGCGGTCACCTACCAGGACGACGACCGCAGTGGGGAGATCGCGACGGCGATGGAGCGTCTCCTGGCCGATGTGGCGATCGAGGGTGTCGACAGCGCGACGCTCCCGGGGGAGTGGGAGGCGGCCGCCGAGGCGTGCGCGGCCGCCGGGCGCGCCGACCTCGCCCGTCAGGTCACGGCGCTCGGGAGGCGCTACGACCGTCCGTACCCGATGCTGGCTGCCGTCCGGTTCGATACGGACCTCGACGTGGACTTCGTCGCCGGGCAGTACGTCGGCCTGACGTACGAGGGGATCCCGCGGGCGTACTCGCTGTCGAACTCGCCGGCCGAGGACGAACTGGAGATCTGCGTCCGGCGAGTGCCCGGCGGTCGACTGTCGCCGCGCATCTGTGCGGATCTGGCGGTCGGTGACGAGCTGACGATCCGCGGGCCGTACGGCGAACTCGTCCTCGGCGATCACGCGCCTCGTGACCTCGCGTTCGTCGCGACCGGCACGGGCGTGGCCCCGCTGAAGAGCATGATCGAGTACCTCTTCGAGACGGGCCGGGACGAATACGACGGCCAGCGTCGTGACGTCTGGCTGTTCCTCGGCGCCGACTGGACGGACGACCTGCCCTACCGGGAGTACTTCCGGGACCTCGCGGCCACTCGTGAGAACTTCCACTTCGTCCCGTGTCTGGTCTTCGAGTCGCTGCTTTCGGAGTGGGAGGGCGAAACCGACTTCGTGCAGGACGCGTTGCTGGCCCACGTCGACCCGGACCGCGTGACGACGGGCGTCGCGGCCCCGCTGGAACGACGGCTCCGTCGGGAGCCTCGATCGGGCGTCGACGCTCGGATCGATCCCGGGAACGTCGACATCTACGCCTGCGGGATCAACGCGATGGTCTACAGTCTTCTGGCGGAGATCGATGCCATCGGCGTCCCGGAGCGACGTGTGGAGGTGGAGGGGTTCGGATGAGCGGAGCGGTCGAGAACTCTCCTCGGCCTGTTCCCCACAACACGGTCGGGTTCGGCCCGCACGCCACGGCTCGTTTCGGGCGCGGCCAGCCCCACCCCTTTCGTAAACCCTAACCGCGACTCAGCCCTACCAGGAGTCGAATGAGCAAGCAACTCCCGGACGTGCAGGCGAACAGTCCGGAGGTCGCCGTCGGACTCAACCGCGTCGGCGTCACCGGTGTCGAGAAACTCGTCGAGATCGACCGCGAGGACCGTCGCCCGATCGTCCTGATGGCGACGTTCGACGTCTTCGTCGACCTCCCCACCTGGCGAAAGGGAGCGGACATGAGTCGCAACATGGAGGTCATCGACGAGACGCTCGAAGCCGCCGTCGACAACACCGGCTACCGCGTCGAAGACGTCTGTGGTGACGCCGCCGAGCGTCTTCTCGACAAGCACGACTACACCGACCGCGCGGAGGTGCGCATGGAGGCCGAGTACGTCACCCGCGAGCGCACGCCCGAAAGCGACCGCCCGACTCAGAGCACTGCCGACATCATCGCCTCCGCGACCGCGACCGACGAGGGGACTCGGGAGGAACTCGGCGCGCGTGTCACCGGCATGACGGTCTGTCCCTGTTCACAGGGAATGAGTGAGTCACGCGCCCGCCAGACGCTGAACGACCTCGACGTCGATCGGGAGACCATCGACACCTTCCTCGATGAAGTCCCCCAGGCCGGCCACTCCCAGCGCGGGCACGCCACGCTCACCATCGAGAGCGACGGCTCGCCGGACGTCGATCTCCGAGACGTCATCGCGGTCGCCCGCGATGCAATGAGCGCCCACATCTACAACCTCGCGAAACGGCCGGACGAGGATCACATGACCTACGAGGCTCATGCCGACGCCAAGTTCGTCGAGGACTGCGTCCGGTCGCTGGCCGAGGGCGTCGTCGAGACGTTCCCCGACCTTCCCGCGGACGCCGTGATCCGGATGGAGCAGTCCAACGACGAGTCGATCCACCAGCACAACGCTCACGCCGAGCGCGTCGCCCGCTTCGCCGATCTCATCGACGAGGTCAACGGTGACGCAAGCGGTGGGAATCCCGATCCGGAGACCGGCAGCGTCGACCGGCGGACGAACGGCTCCGGCGACCGGTAATCCGGCAGTCGCACTCGCTCGAAAAGGGTTTTGAGGCCCCGCCCGGTAGGGGGCGGCATGCTCCGGATCATCGCGCTCCTGCTGTTGATACCTCTTGTCGACATGGTGATGCTAGTCGTGGTTGCCGGTAAGCTGGGTGCCGTCCCGACGGTGTTGCTCGTGGTGTTGACGGGACTCATCGGCATGTTGCTCGTCCGTGCGGAGGGCCGTCACACGATCGCGAAGATCCAGCGGAAGGTCCTCCAGGGCGACCCGCCGACCGACGAGTTGCTCGACGGCGCGCTGCTGTTGATCGCCGGCGCGCTGCTGTTGACTCCTGGGCTGGTGACCGACGTGATCGGCTTCGTCTTCGTGATCCCGCCGACCAGATATCCAGTCCGCCTCGCACTGAAGAAGTGGGTCGTCACGCCCTACCTCGAAAAGAAGACTGGCGGGTTCGCCACCGGCTCGGTCTACGTCGGTGGGTTCCCGAACGACGACGGGGACGGGCCTGTCGGCGGCGATGGTTCAGGCGGGATCGGCGGTCCCGGCGGATTCGGCGGGCCCGGCGGGATCGGGGGTATCGGTGGCTCGACGGACGATGGAGTCCGCGACATCGGTGAGGCCCAGGACCTCGACGACGTTGAGGACGGGGACGATCGGCCCGAGTGATCGCCAGCCACGAGGGTGACGACGGGAGCGAAAAGAAACGCTTAATGGTAGGCCTCCGGTACGCCTTGATGCGCTCACCTGGGCCAATAGCTCAAT
>Ga0207718_100800_pt1 | contig 22243 bp, 24 predicted proteins | sample A23M2SouthBayCA_FD_187749 | JGI IMG/M metagenome (GOLD analysis project Ga0207718, IMG submission 187749) | Aerobic enrichment media microbial communities from Eden Landing Ponds, California, USA - A23 M2 (SPAdes) | ecosystem: Environmental > Aquatic > Marine > Unclassified | place: Emeryville... | reverse complement strand
TTCGAATTCGTCACCGCTCGCGAGGTTGTGGAGGCGAGCAATGAGTGATCTCAGAGGGCGGCTGCTGTGGCTCCTCCGGTACGGTATCGGCTTCGTCGCGCTTGGCTGGCTCGTCTGGCAGGCCGACTGGGGGGTCATCGTCGAACGGCTGTCAGGGATGGCTCCGACGGCGGTCGCGGTCGTCCTCGGCGCGTCGGTTCTGGGAACGGTCGCGCAGTTCTGGAACTGGCACGTGCTGTTGAACCGTCTGCAGCCGACGCCGTTTCGTGCGGCCGCCGGCGTCATGCTCACGGTCAGGTTCGTCAACCACCTCACGCCCTCCCAGGCAGTGGGGAAGTCCCTCGCACCGGCGGTGTTGCGCCAGTACACTGGCTACTCCTGGGGGACGGTCGTCGCGGTCGCGACGCTCCATACGGCGCTGTTCGCGCTGCTGTACGGAATCGTCGCCTTCGCCGGATTGGCCGCCTTTGCTACAGAGTTGTCGGTCGGTCTCCTGTTGGTGATCGCCGCCTCTGCGGGGCTGTACCTGGTCGTCGGTCCCCTCTTGCTGGTGGCCGGGGCTCGCCTCGGTGGAGCGGCGACGCTCGCCGACGGCCTCCGTCGACGGACGCCGATCGATCGACTGCCCTACGCCGAGGTCGTCCTCACGACGATGGTCGACGCGTTGCCGGATATCGGGGCCGAGACGGCCGAGACACTCTCGAAACTCCGCCGTGATCCGATCGCTGTCGGCGGCTACGTCCTCGGATGGTCGGTCGCGCTGCTGGCCATGCCTGCACTGCGGGTGTGGCTGTTGCTCTCGGCGGCAGGCGTGGAGTTCACTCCGCTGTATCTGTTGCCACTGGCGCTGGTGACCGCCTACGCCGTGACACTGCTGCCGATCACGCCCGGTGGGATCGGCGTCGCCGAGGCCTCCGCCACGCTGGTGCTGGCCGCACTGGGCGTCCCGGCCGCCATCGCCGGCCCGACCATCCTCATCGATCGGTTTCTGGGGACGTATCTTCCTGCGGTGATCGGCTGGTATCCGACGATGCGGCTCGGGCTGCCGTGGGAGAGCACGGAGTAGCCCCACTCTGAAGTCGAGTCCGAGACGGAAGTGGACAGACATTTCACAGCCGACCGGATACTCCCAGCCATGACTCGAACGTTCGTCCTGGGACTCGACGGCGCGAGCTGGCGGCTGTTAGAGCCGTGGATCGAGGCCGGCGAGCTCCCCAACATCGCGGCGCTCCGCGACTCGGGCACCTGGGCCGAGAGTCGCAGTTGCCTCCCGCCCGTGACGTTCCCCAACTGGAAGTGCTACGCCTCCGGGAAGAATCCCGGCGGCTTCGGCGTCTTCTGGTTCGAGAAGGTCGACCTCGAAAACGGGGAAATTTCGGTCTGCAACGGCAGCGACTTCGACACGCCCGAACTGTGGGACTACCTCAACGACGAGGGCCAGACGGCAGGTGTGATGAACATGCCATCGACGTACCCGCCGCGGGACATCGAGGAGTTCATGGTTTCTGGTGGACCGGACGCCGTCGAAGGCGAGTATCGTTCCCTGGAGGAGGGCTACACCCAGCCGCCTGAACTGGCAAGCGAACTCGAAGACCGCTTCGGCTATCGCGTCCACCCCGACCCCCTGCTATCCAGCAACGACGAAACAGGTGCAGAAGTCGACGCGATTCTCGACCTCTTCGAGGCGCGCCTGGAGGCTGCGGTCACGCTGTTCGAGGAGCGAAACCTCGATTTCACCCATCTCACCCTCTTTTATCTGAACGTCTTGCATCACTTCTTCTGGGACGCCGAACCCACCAAACGGGGCTGGAAGGTCGTCGACGAGTGGGTCGGCCGACTCGACGATCTGGAGGACACCGACGTCATCCTGATGTCCGATCACGGGGCCGCCGCGACCCAGACAGAATTCTACGTCAACGAGTGGCTCGCCCAGAACGGCTACCAGACCCGGACCGGGAGCGTCGACACCTACTTCCAGCGGATCGGCGTGACCCGCGAGAACGCCCTGGCGGTCGCAAAGCGCCTCGGGATGGTCGATTTCCTCTCGAAAGTCGTCCCCGAGCGCGTCCAGCAACTGGTTCCACAGGAAGCCGGGGTCAAGCGCGGGCGGAAACTCGACGCCATCGACCTCCCCGAGACGAAAGCCGTCGCCAGCGCACAGGGCCCGATCTACGTCAACCCCGCCTACGACGTCGATTCGGTGGCCGAGAGCCTGATCGAGGACCTCCGAGAGCTGGAAGACGAGCACGGCCCGCTGTTCACGAACGTCTATCGCGGCGAGGAGATCTACAGCGGCCCCTACCTCGAGGAAGCGCCGGAGGTCGTCGTCGAGCAGCGCCCCGGCGTCCACGTCAACGACGGCATGGGCGGCGGCGAAATCACGACCGAACCCGCTCGCTGGGCTGCCGAAAACACCAATACCGGAATCTTCGTCGCCTCCGGTCCCTCCTTCGAGGCCGGCGGCGAGCACGAGCAGATCTCGATCACGGACATGGCTCCGACCATCCTCGCCAGCGCGGACGCGGCGATCCCGACGGATATGGTCGGCGACGTACTCGATATCTTCAGCGAAGAACCCGACGTCGAGAACCGCGAGCCACTGACGGACACGGGCCAGCGCTCGGCCGCTGGCGACGACGTCACCGAGCGACTCGAGCAATTGGGCTACATGGAGTAGCGAGACGCCGCCCTCCTTCTCACGGCCGCGGATCGAGATAGTCTGCCAGTTCGACGCCGAAGTCCTCGGCCAGCGTCGCGACTTCCTCCCCGGGGAGGACGTCGTAGTCGTTGGCCATCGTACTCTCGACGTGCGTCCCGAGCGCGACCTCGAAGACAGCGCCGCTGTCGAGGAGTGCTGCGGCGGTCGTGTGCTCACGCTCGCGTTCGACGACGTAGCGATCCCCCTCGATGAACGGGCCGGTGACCGTCTCGTCGCTCTCGTAGCGCCCGAAGAACCCTTCGGCGTGCTGGCGGACGTGTACTGGCGGCCCCTCGTGGCGGGCGACGGCCGGCCGCTCGAGGACTTCGAGTTCGGCCAGCAGGACGGCTCGCTCGTCGTCCGCGAACAGATCCGAACGCAGGACGTCGAAGCCCTCGCGGTCGAGCAGGCTCACGATTCCAGCCAGTGACTTTCGAAGCTGCGGGTAGAGGTCGTCCTCGACGAGGTCAGGCGTCTCGAAGACGAGTGCAACGGGTGTCGTCTCCCGCTTCTCGAACGCCGCGGCCACGGCGTCCGTGTCGAGCGGGTCGCGCTCGGCCGGGAGGAACAGGTCCACCCGGGGGTCGGCCAGCAGTTCGCGAGCGTAGTGCTGGAGTCTTGCGACGTTGGACTCGCTGCAGACGGCCGCGACGTTGCGCTCGGGATCGGTGGGGTCGATCACGACGAGCGGATCGTCGAAGGTCGCTCGACCGTGGTCTTCGGGGTCGATTTTCACGGGCGGATGCCAGTCTGCGGCCGCCTCGACGAACGGCCGAAAGCCGCCGCACTCCAGAACGAGGAGTTCAGTTAGATAGCCCGAGAACCCCCGTGTCCGGAGGTCGCTGCCGTAGACGCCGATCCCAGTGAGGAACTGCTTGCAGACCCGGACGTCGCCGGTGAGGTCGTCGTCGAGGTGCTCGTTGAGGTACTCGGTGTGGAAGGGAGTGCGGTCGACCGCTGACTGGATCTGCGTCGCGTCGGCGACCGCATAGCAGGGAACCAGATCGACGTCGAATCCGCCGCGCTGCCCGACGACGTAAGGGTGTTCGGCGTACTCTTCGCGGCCCTCAGGGAAGACCTGCCGGCCGATCTGCAGACCGTACGCCTCGAGCTCCTCGCGCGGGAGGTCGGCCGGGAACCGGACGAACAGGTCGACGTCGCGGTCGCCAGCGATCCAGGTTCCGCGGGCCGTCGAGCCGACCTGGACGACGTCGGCTTCGATCGGGAGGTCGGTGATGGCGGTCTCAATCTCGGTGGTCAGTTCGTCGACAACCGCCTGCAGGCGCTCGCGTTCGCCGGGTCCGGGATCGACGCGCTCGCGGATGTCTTCGAGGACGGCGTCGAACTCATCGCTCATATCAGAGGGATGCCGACAAGTACGTGAAAGCGTGTCGATGCGGTCGCGAAGCGAAAGCCCTATCAAATAACTCCGACTACGAGAAATTGCGATCACGAGCCGCCGTAGCTCAGCTGGTAGAGCACCTGGTTGTTACCCAGGTTGTCCCAGGTTCGAGCCCTGGCGGCGGCGTCAATTTTCACAGAAAATTCACGGCCCATGAGACGTAGTCTCATGACGGCGTAAAATCGCGGAGCGATTTTTCGGCCCACGAGAACTGCATAGCAGTTCTCGGGACGGCGTCAATTTTCACAGAAAATTCACGGCCCATGAGACGTAGTCTCACGATGGCATCCTTCTATCGCGAACAAGTCGGCGAGCGGAGCGAGCCGTCCGTGAGCGATGTGGACGAGATCGACAGGCTCGAACACGGAAGTCGCAGCCTGCACAGCCGAACGGAGTGAGGCGAGCAGGACCGTCTTGCATCGGTTCGAGCACTGGCGGCGTTCGGAGGACGCAGACACCCCCAAGACGGTACAGTTTAGTCTCCGTATCGTGAAAGCGCGATTGAGGGCCCTTAGCTTAGTCTGGTTAAAGCGATCGGCTCATAACCGATTGAGCGCTGGTTCAAATCCGGCAGGGCCCATCACAATTCTACCCGAATTGTAGTCTACCCGATTCCCGGGGTAGAGGTTTCAATAAGCACAGAAACGCCGAATGACAATTCTCGGGAATCGGCGAAAAATAGTGAGTTCGTTTGGAATCCTGGCGGGGCCCCGCGCCGTCGGGCGATAGATTTAGCCGAACGGAGGTGGTCTGCGTGAGCGGAACCGCCGTCTCAGCCGATCAACTGCCCGAAAAAGCGGTTAGGAATCGATCGACGTACGCGAATACGCTCCACCGGCCAGATCCGGACGCCGACGAGCCGCGCCCGGCGTGCCCGACGCGCCGATCCGAGCGAGACTACACCGAGGTTCCGACCGCTGCCTACCGCCCACACTACAAGCTCTGCGGGAACCCGGAGTGTTTCGGAGGTGAGTGGCGGTGACGTACCAGTCGTCGCTGTTCCACTTCGAGGCCGATCTGATTGGCCTGTCCGACGCCCAGCGTGAAGTCTTCGAAGCCGTCGAGCAGGACGGCTATGGCGTGCGTGAGTACGCACGGAAGACCGGGCGGTCGCCGGGAACTGTCGGGAACCTTCTTCGACGGGCTCGCCAGCGACTCGACGAGGACGGTGGTCAGAAGTGAGCGAGTTCGTCCGGGCCAGCCACCTCTACGACGTGCAAGCGGGCGAGCGCGTCGAGTGGGACTGGTCGAACATGCAGCCGCTCGCGGTGAGCCACTACGAGGTCGGCCGGGCCGTCGAAGCCGCCACGAAACAGGAGGGGTGAACAGTGAGCCGGTCAGTCAAGCCTGCCCCTCACGAGGGCGACATCCGGTTCACATTCGGGGTTCACCCTGGCGAGCACGTGTCAGACCACGGGCTCGCACCCTACTATGCGATGGACAGCCTCATCAAAGACTGGGGCGATCGCTGGGAAACCGAGGGCAAACCTACCGAAGCCATCCAGTTCCTCGGTGAGACGTGGGCCACCTGTTTCGACTACTCCAAGAGCGGACTCGACCCCTGGGACAACCCCGATTTCCAGCTACAGCAGGTCCGAGAGTTCCAGTTCTATTTCGTCTCGAAGGACTCGCCGACCTACGAGGGCAAACGCGCCGACCAAGACAAGCGCGTGAAGGGCGGGACGATCACTGTCCGACCGCGCTGGCCGAACCTCCGCGCCGACGGCAAACCCGTCTCTGTGCCCGACTACGGCGCGCCGTATATCGACGTGCAGGTACAGGCGTCCAACATTCCCCACGAGGAGTATCTGACCCTCGTGAAGCGCGTGATGGACGCCTACGGCATCCACAGCCGATACTTCGATCACCCGCACCCTGACAGTCACGTCGACGACCTGGCGTACTACGTGCGCCTGTTCCGTGACGAGAGTGGCCCGCTGTACGCACCGGACGGCCCAATAGCGCGAGCGCACACGTTGATCCAGGGCGATCGAACGGGCTACCGGAAGCACGTCGAAGACCACACCAAGATTCCTGGCTACTACGTGACCGCGACCGTCGAAGACGAGAAGGCCAGCGAACTGGTCCGCGGGCACTCGCTGGGGAAGGAACTGAAGCACTACTACCCGAACGAACCCCAGCAGTACGAGCCCGACCAGGCTCCCTATCACCCGAAATTCGAGGTGTCCTACCAGACGAGTCGGACCGAGCAGACCATTCGGTGGGACGATCTCGACGACGCCCGGCGCGAGCTCGAAGAGACGATCCTGAACTGCCTCGAATGGTCTGGGCTCGCGACGACCGCGGCGAGTGACGCGTTCGTCGAGTTCGATCCGTACTGGTCGGTCGAAGACACCCACGAGTCCCGGAAGCTCGTGAAGTGCCCTCTGCCCGACATCGAGGACGAGCAGGAGCACCGCGTGATGAAACTCTGGGGCAACATGACTCGGGCCGACCGAGACGTTACCGAGCTACTGCTGACCGACGGCGGGAAGGTCTCGCCCCAGGAGGCCGCCGAGAGGACGGGCAACACCTACCGGACGGTCCGAGAAGTGACCGACCGGATGGAGGGGTTGATCCGTCACACCTACGGCGAGTTAGAACTGGAATCGAAGAAGATTCAGCAGGAGCTACTGAAGCGCGTCCGGGCGGCCGGCGATCGCTTCCAGGAGGAGATCGGGAGCGCGGCGATGGAGCTGGCCGACGCCGCCGACGAACGCGCGCGGGACGCATGGAGTCGCCTGCGACGTGAGTACGCTATCAGTGTCGTCGATAGAGAGGGCTGCCGGAAGCTCCTGAAGATCGGCTACCAGCCGACCGACCGCCAGGAGGCCCGGAACGTGCTTCGGGAGATAAAGACGACCTATCAGGAGTGCGTCGAGACGGTGCTGGCTGGCGTGCACGTCGTCGTGACGCTGGCTGACGGCAGCCGCCACCGCTTCCGTGACCTGAGCCACGCGTTCCAGAAGAGCGTCGAGAGCCAGCAGCGAGAGGCCCGCGAGAACCGGAAGGCCAGGGAGATCTTCGACTTTGAGGCGTGGATGGACGCCGGGTGTCCGCCAGCCGACGAGTGGGACACCGGGTAGCGCCGCGCCCTGGATAGAGGCATCACTACCGTTCCCCTTCTTTTCAGGCAGTATTTTCCGTATTATCGGCCGACCGGCGCGTGTCGCGCGGCTGGGGATCTCGCTGGCGCTCGACCCCAGCCGCGCGACCAAGGGAGAAACCGGAAGGCGAGCTTCCGGTTTCCCCTTAGTCGTGTGGCTAAGGCCACATCACCAAAACACACCGCCCACCTCTGGCGGAGCCAGCGCGAAAAATTTGGGTCCCCGCTTCTCCCGCTGCTGGCGAGCCGATCGGGGAGATCGGGCCGACTGCCCCGATCACCGCGCACCCCGGGTCCGGAGATTTCCCTCTGTGGGGGTTGTGTAATATTATATATGGTTGCGTCCGGACGGCGGACACGACCCGCCCGGGCGCGGTCGGGTAGTTCTGCGAGCGCGCCGTCCGCGCGTTCCTACTCGATGTCGGACGGACGGACGCCCACAACGTCGACGTGCTCGCCGTCTTCCCACTCGCTCACGCGGTCGTTGACCCAGGTCTTCTCGAAGTCGACCAGGCTGGCGGCGTCCCGCGCACTCAGTCCCTTCAGCGCGACCGCACGCACTGCCACGCGAAGGTCGCGCTGTTTCTCGGTGAGTCCGCCGTCGGCGTCGTCGGCGTCGACGTCCATCACGAACGACGACTCTTCACCAGTATCGTAGTTCCAGCGGGCGTCCTTCAGGCCGGAGATCGTTCGGACGGCCTTCTTGTTGGACAGCTCCCCGCTGGTCACGTCGTCGTAGACTTCGACGCGGTACTTCGAGGTTTTGCGCCAGAGGTGGCCGTTACTCGTAACCAGCCGCCGGAGTTCTTTGGTCGCGCCTTTGATCGTCTGGCCGACCAGCAGGATCGCCCGATACGTGCCGGCAGGGGCCTTGCCCTTGCGGACTAACTTCAGCATCTTGGCGATCTTCTCGCCGGCCTGCTGGTCCGATCCTTTGCCGGTGAGCCGCTGGTCGGTCTCGTCGATGATCGCCAGGATGTGCGTCCGGGCGTTCTTGAACGCGTCCTCGACGTCCGAGTACGAACCCGCGTACTCGGGCACGTCGTTGGGGTGATCGGGCTCGGTGTAGCCGGTCACGTCCTCGGGCACGGTCGCGGGATCACACGCGCTGGCGACGTTCGTGACGACGCGGCCGCGAGTCGCGTGGTGCCAATCGTCCGCGCGGTCGAGCGCGAACGCGGTCTTGCCCGAGCCCATCCCGCCCACGACCATGCCCACGTACGCTTCGTCCAGGAGCGCGTTGCGCATCCACGCCTGCGTATCCGCGTTCCGGGCGTTCTTCTCATTGCTGACCATGCCGATGGCGTACTGCATCTGGCTGACGTTGCCCTGGCTCACAGCGTCCGTGAGCGAGTCCGTCGCTTCGTTCCGAACGATGTCCCGGTAGATGTCCGTCTCGGTGATGTCGCCGTCGTAGACCGCCGAGAGGTAGTTCACGAGTTCGCGAATCCCGCGGTTCTGAACCAGGCCCGCATGCGGGTGGGCTTCGTCGAGATCGGGGAGTTCTTCGCGGACGTGCGCCGACGCCCAGGCGACCTGTTCGGAGTCGTTCTTACTCACTGTCTGACCCTCCGTCGTTGATGAGTTGATTCAGGTCTCCGAGGGCGTCCGCCCGTTCGTACTCGCGGTCCCGAGTCGGCTTCTCGCCGTTGCGCTGGGGCGTCGGATCTCGGGTGTCCTCCTCGACGTCCTTGCGGATGTCGGCGAGCACGTCGGCGACGCGGTCGCCGTTGTAGGTGGTCGCGCTGGCGTGCTCGTCGATGATCGCCTGGCCGATTTCTTTGACCGCCTGGCGGACTCGTGAGGAGATCTGGATCTCCGTATCGATCGATGTGTCCGCTTGCTCTTCGAGATCGTTGCGAACCTCATCCAGGCGCTTCTCGTAGCGGAGAAGCTCGCTGTCGGGTTCGGACGCCCGCCAGGTGCCGACGGCGGTCATCGAATTGGGATCGAAGCCTTCGGCCTCATAGGTGGGCCAGGTCATGCCTTCCCACTGGTAAAGTTCGTCCTCGATGACGGTCACGTCCTGCCAGGCCGCCGGGGTGAGTTCGTAGATTCCAGGCTCGCCCGAGAGCCCGAGACTGACGATGTACCGCTTGGGCGGATCGTACAGCCAGCCGTAGATCTTCGCGAGCGGGAAGTAACCGAGAATCCCGAGGAGGACGGCCGCCATGGCGAACACCTTTTGATCTCGTGAGATCTGGATCGTTGGCAAGTCGATCCCCAGAAACGCGATCGCGGCCACGGCCGTCGCGACGATCACGAGGACGGCCAGGCCGATCCAGTTGCGATAGGCCTTCAGAAGGTCGACGGCCAGCTCGGCGCGAGTCTTGCTCACGCTCGCCACCTCCGTTCCTGGCGGTAGTACATCCACCCGACTACCGCGACCAGGAGGCCGACGGCCAGGAGTCCCGTTTCGGCGTCGGATGATCCGCGTCTGAAGCTGTCGAGACACAGGAGGGTCAGCCCGCCGAACACAGCCACCAGGGCGTCCATCGACGGGTCGTAGTACCGTCCTGTCGCCCGCTGTAAGAGATCCGACCACCGGGTGCGAACCCAGGAGAGGGCGCGGTCTGCGTCGCTCATGCTAACCGCTCCACTCTCGAAGTCCCGCCGTCTCGAAGACGCCACGCCAGGATCACGGCCATGACGATCACGCCGAACGCGCCGCCGATCGCGGCCACCTGGACGGTCTGCCAGGTTGACTCTCCCTCGAAGAAGTCGACCTGGGACTTCAGCGGCACGGCGTAGAGCGTGTTCTGTGTCGCCACCGAGACGCCGACGAACCCATCAGCTTTCGTGATGGGCATGGTGATCTCGACCCGCTCCCCAGGACGGACGAATACCGTCCGCTGGTTGACGACTCCGCCATCAACGAACGCGCCGGAGTCGGAGATCGTGATCTGCTGGGGAATCTCCGACTCTATCACGACTGTCGCGGTCCCGTCGTCGGAGTCGTAGGACGCCGAGACCAGGCTGGTCGCGTTGTCGATCCGTTCGTGAGTCTGATTCTGGCCCGCATCCGGGGTGGGGGTCGGAGTGGTCGGAGTCGGTGCTTCCTGGGCGGAGATCGGGACCGCCAAGACCGAGAGGGCCAGGACGGTCAGCAGGACGGCCGCGCCCCGATTCATGATGCCACCGCCAGCAGCAGGAGCGCGACGACCACCACCGCCACAATCGCGAGGATCCGCATGATCCCGGCTCCGATCCCCGCGAGCCAGTCAAACGGGTCTGGGATGGACAAATCGGGGTCTCCGATCCCGCCACCAGATCCGTCGTTAAGGGCTTCTTCGAGGGCTTGAGTGCGATTTTCCATGTGCTGCATCCACTCTACGTAACTGGATGAGTTTTGGACCTCGAAGCGGTCTTCGCCGGGTTGGTCGATGTCCGAGGCATCGAGGGTATCTCCGTTTCGGTCCTTGGCGGTGAGAATCCTGAACGTGCCGTTGATGTCGTATTCATCGCCGTCGAGGGAGACGAACATCTGGGCACCAGTGAGATTCGACGTGTTGTAGGTCGTGTTGTAGACCCAGCCGCCGTCCGGCGCGTAGCGAGACAAAATTGCGCCGTCGCGGGTGATGGGATTGGTCTGATTACCATACCTTTCAGCATCGAACTCAACCGTCATGTACGACGTGTTAACCGGGTCGTAGCCGTTGTATCCCGTGACCGCGAGACCAGCCATGTAGACGCTGAAGCTGGAATTCTCGCCGGTCGCCTGGGAGAGATACTGGTCGGCCTTGGTTGCGCGGGAGATCGCGTCCGTGTAGTTGATCTGACCGCTGTTTAACCCGTCGTAGATGGCCTGGACGTAGGAATCAGAGCCATCAGCAAAGTTATCATGCTCTTGATTAGTCTTGTTTAGAGTCTCCGTGAAGGTGTCGAACATCAACCACGTTGATTGTGTTTGACCATCTCCGTCAGGGGGCGATAGTAACTTGAGATTGCTCGCTTCGATAGTGTGGCGAATCTTCTCCTCCTCATTCCAGATATTAGTGCCACTAACATCGGAAGTCCTTGTGAACGTGTAATCGTCCATGTAGGGGTGGATATTGACGGTGTGAGTGATAGTGTGAGTAGCCGAGGGGTCGATGGGGTCGTAGTAAGTGCCCCACATTTCGACCTGGATTGTCGGGACAGTTGCGTTCGTACCATTCGCGAGAGTGATGTTGGTAGATGGACCCTTACCAACGTAATCAACGCCGTAGCTATCTAACTCGGCATTATTCGCAGGCATTGTGTACCACGTGCCACCATCCTGGAATTCGGATTTCTGCAGGATGGCACTCACGTCAAACATTTCGTAGTTTGACTGGTTTTCCCAGGTATCGGACGCCTGGACGATCGCCCTCCAATTTTGGAGTAGGTTGAGTTGCTTGGTCGTGTAGTAATTGCCGTAGGAGGTATCTACGGCCGATTTAGCGGCGGTGAGCGACGTGCCATTGTCGTATTCCCAGAGGGTGGCCTTTTCCATTTCCGACCACGCGACGAGAACGGTGTTCTGGAGCGAGTTCGAATAAGTATTCTCGAACTGTTGCCATCCCGCTCGCATGGAGCCAGCAGCTCCGTAGTAGTCGAGATCTTCCTTGTAGTCGTCGCAGTCCCATTGTGAGTCAGCTTTCTGGAACCAGAGGCCATCCGTGTTGATGAGGGCGTCAGGGGTCCCGTAGTCGCCAGCGGCGTCCCTATAGTTCGGAACTTCGCAGTCATCCGCAGTCGCGACTCCGACCGGCGACGTGTCGCCGTCGAGCACGGTGATCCCGACCGCCGGTAGCGCCACCGCTGCCAGGACCAGCGCGCAAATAAAAATCCGCTTCATATCAGTCCCTCACGTTGTAGGCGACCGCGCCGGCCGCGGCGAGCACGGCGACCAGGACGGCCGCGGCGTTCTTCAGCGGGATATCTCCCGGGTTGGGGAGACCACCGCCGCCACCGCCGCCACCGCCAGCGGCGACCACGTTGACCTTGTTGACGGCGATCATGTCCGCGCCGTCGCCTTCGACCAGGACACGGTACTCAAGCGACGAGTTGACCGCGTTGAAGTCGTAGGAGTCCATGGTGGTCCCGGCCGTCGACGTGTCGAGCGTGCCGGTCCCGACCTGAGTCTCGGTCCCGTTGTCGATCTCGAAGACGGTGATGCTCGCGGTCCCGTTCGTCACGTTCTCGCCGATCACTCGGAGAGTCTCGGTGTCGGTGTCGGGCGTCACGGTCTCATTCACGGGCATGTCCGACCCGCTCAGGTTCTCGTAGGTCTGTGCCGCTCCGACGCCTGCCAGGGACAGCCCGAGCAGGGCGACGACCGCAACCGCGCCGAAAGAGAGTTTTCTCATAGATGGATCACCCGAGGTAGCTCAGGGTAGTGTAGCCGACCGTCTGCAGGACGAACGCGCCGAAAGCGCCCCATTCGGACCCGAGTAAGAGGGTCTGCATGATGGGGACGAACGGGGGCGACAGGACCAGCCAGATCACGGTGATAACCAGCCAGATCTGCATGGCCGACCAGCCCCGCCAGCCGAGGTCGTTCGTCCACAGGACATACGCGAGCGCGGCCAGGCTCAGGATCAGACCGATAGAGATCTGGGTCGTGTAGCCGTCCGCACTGAAGCTATACAGCACGTCGGACAGGGAGAAGCCGGCGATACTCAGGCTGAGAAACCCGAGTTGCCCCATCGAGCCGATCATGAAGACCGGCAGGGCGATGAGATCTTCCCCGTCGATCGCCATGTCCGTCACGCCGATCCCTCCAGCATCAGGCAGGGCCGGCACAGGTCGATTCCTGGCTCTGACTGCCTTTTTCCGCAGTTTTCGCACGGTTCGTCTCCCGCATGTCTAGTATTTACTGACATACGGTCGCCTCTCCCGTCTAGTCCGGTTTAATACAGGTGGGGAGATTCCACGGGGACAGACTCACACTTAGCGCGTGTTATTCTCGAATGTGGGTCCCTGGACTCGGTTGGGTTTATAAACTACTGGGAAATTATCGGAATTTTGACTATGATTTCTGGGGGTTCTACCGGACTAATTATCTAAAAATTATGGGAGGTATGCCGACCGCGGTGGAAGTCACCCGGGTATGGGTGAAATGAAAATGACGTTACGCGTCGGGGCCGGTGACCGTCGTCAGCGTCGAGGAGTCACCGTCGCCAGGGTCGTAGATGATGTCGATGTCGTACGAACTGGTAGCACTAAGTTTGATCGACTGGCCTGCCACCAGCTCACTGGAAGTGTCGCCGAGGGCTTTACTGAATGCACCAGTACTACCGCTGTTCGCGAAGTCCTCGTCGATTGGGTTGGATCCAGTAGTTCCTCGGAGATATAGATCGCCGGCCTCGACGGTGTCGCCGACGTTGCTCACCGAGATCGTGAGTGACCCATCATCGAAGTCGTCACTGAACGTGATCGACGGTGCGGTGTCGCCTGTACTCTGCCCGAGCCCGAGGACGAACGACGCGATGACGGCCGCGAGAATGACCGTGATCGCGACCATCAGGATTACGCCGATGACCGGGCTGACTGCGTCGTCGTCTGTGAAGAACTGTTTCAATTTCATTTTTTGCAGTGTCACACGCCGTGGCCGCGACTCTGAGTGTTCGGCCGCGGAACTGCCCGACGTGCGTGTCCTTGCCGACATCCCGGATTGTAATAAAAACTGTGTTGGTTTGCCAAATTGGGGGCTCTTTCAGGTCGTGAATAGACTATCTTCTTGTATTTTCAGTAATGAAAGTCAGCCACGTGGCTGCTGCTCGTCAGACGAGCTTTCGGAGAAAGGCCGGATGTCGGGCAAGAGATCCGGCCAGCGGCGTGTGCAACAACACACCCCTGAGCGTGGGGACTCAGGACGGGCCTATGAAACTGTAACTTAGACCCAATCGGTGCTGCGTCTGGGATCGGGAAAATAGTTCCGGTGGGGCGGTTATTCGTCTTCGAGATCTTCGGCGTCGAGATCGCCTGCGAGGTATGCACGGCCTCGATCGGTGATTTGGTAGAGGCCGTCGTCTACTTTCTCGACGAGACCCGCTTCGAGAAGGCGGGGGAGACGTTCGCTTACATAATGTCGAGAATAGTCCGTATTCACTGATAGAATCCGGGGAGAGAGGATTATACCCGACTCTTCGAGAGTCTCAAGGATTCTATTGTCAACTTGTCTCATCCATGAAACCCTCGGTCGGACCATGAGTATTGGTCATACAGCGGTTGCATATTTCCACCGGAGGGGACAGAGCCACCAAACATACACTACGTCTACAACCTAACGAACGTTAGGTTTTAAGTGAGGTGGGTGCAACGGTGTTCGTATCAGCGACACTTCCCGGCGAGCCGCCACGTGAGAAGGAGTCCTCGGCCAGCGCCCGACCGCCGGCCGGTGTCGCTCGACCCGACACATGACCACGACCACTACCCGCCGCCTTAACACAGGTGGCCGCGGTTCCGTATCGGAACAGTATCGGAGACCACCGCTTCGCCCGCAAGCGGTTCTCTCCCGGCACATTTCCCAATCTGTGGAGAGTTTCGGAACTATCGGAAACGACCCGATTCGGCATAAGTGCAAGAGGGCGCGACTCTCTCGTATGCCAATCCAGACTGAGGTGATGGCATGAGTAGTACCGTTGTTGATTGGCACGGCGTCGAAGCACCTGCCGATCTCGATGGGGCCGACCTTCGAGACGGCTGCCCGAGCTGCGGCTACGACGGCGATCGTTGCTTCGAGCAACTGCCCGCCGGCTACTACACCTGCCTCCGGTGCTTCTCCACCTGGGCCGGTGATCCCGACGACGCCGAACTGGTGACGTACTTGGAGTGGAGCGAAGACGCCAGTCCCGAAGATCTCGCTCCCGACCGTCCCGAGGAAGAAGAGGAAGGTGAAGACGATGAGTGAGTGTCCCAATTGCGCCAGCCAGCGCGTCCACCGTTCGGGCGGGTGTCCGTTCTGCCCCGAGTGCGGCTGGTCGAAGTGCGGGGGTGGTCGGGTGTGAGCGGCGACCTTGACCCGCTGGCTCCCGAAGACGCGGTGAAGCTCTATCTGGATCATCGCGAAGGTGAGCTTTCTGCTGATACCCACCAGTCACATCGCTATCGGCTGGAATCATTCGCAGAGTGGTGCGAGAAGAACGACATCCACAACCTGAACGACCTGACCGGCCGGAAGCTCCACACCTATCGCGTTGATCGGCGCGAAGAAGACGATCTGAAGCCGGTGACGCTTCGGGGACAACTCTCGACGATTCGGGTCTTCCTTCGGTTCTGTGCGTCGATCGACGCCGTATCCGAGTCGATCCCTGAGAAGATGTTGATCCCCACCGTTTCCGATGGAGAAGCCGTCAGCAAGACGACTCTCGAACCGAACCGAGCCGAGCGGATTCTGGAACACCTTCGAAAGTTCGAGTACGCGAGCCGTAACCACGCTATCATGCGTCTTCTGTGGATGACGGGTATGCGAGTTGGTAGTGCCCGATCGATCGACGTTGACGACTATGACCCGGACGCACCCGGTATTCAACTAGTCCACCGACCGGAGGCGGATACCCCGCTGAAAAATCAGGAACGCGGCCAGCGCTGGGTGGCTCTTCGGGATGAAACCGCCACGCTGCTCTCCGATTATATTGAGACTCGACGAATCGATACGGTCGACGAGCATGGCCGCGAGCCACTCTTTACGACCAACCAGGGCCGCATTTCTGGGTCTGCAATCCGGGCGACTATCTACACGTTGACCCGGCCGTGCCAGTACGTAGAGTGCCCACACGACCGCGACCCAGCCGAATGCGAAGCGATGGAGCGGATTCACGCGAGCAAGTGCCCATCGTCACGGTCTCCCCATGACGTGCGATCGGGCGCGATCACGTCGCACCTGCTCGATGACGTTCCTGTCGAGATCGTCAGCGATCGGATGAACGTCTCCCAGCAGATTCTGGATCAACATTACGACCGACGAACTGAGCGAGAGAAGATGGAGAAACGTAGAGAGTACCTTCGGTGATATCATGAACACGACGAAAAACGCACGACGGAGTGCAGTTACCTTTAGTAATCTATACCCCGGCAGGGCCCATCCAATTTCTGCCCGGTTCTGAGCCGAAGTAGTATCGGCAGTATAGTGTCCGAAAGTGGGGATAGTACAGGATCGAGAATATCGTTTCTAGTTTCGATGTCGCGTGTTCTGAAACCGGTCCATACGGGGGCCAACGTGCCAATCCCTGTTGGGAATCACAGGGGGCGGATCGACCCGTTTCGGTCTCTGGGCTGTTCTGCCCGTCACGTCGCGTGTCGAGAGAGAACCCGTTGGAGTCTCGAACCTGTTCGAGGACCACGGGCTCCGCGAACGGCTGCACCGCCAGGAGGCGGTCGGACAGGGGAGTCAGGAGATGCCCGCATCGGCGGCCGACTAACGTGGGCCGTCCAGACCTGTCTCAGTCAGCGCCCTGCTGCAGCTCCTCGTACTTCTCCTCGAAGCGGGCTTCACACGAGGGACAGCAGAACTGATAGAGGTCGCCGTCGATCCGGGCGGCGGTTCCCTCGTTGTCGACCGTATTCCCACACTGGGCACAGGAGAGGGCGAACTCCGTCCCGCCCAGATCGGGTGACCACTCCGCCTGGGAGAGCAACGTCACCGCGAAGTCATCGATCACGTCGCCCTCGACGGTGTCGGTCAGCCAACTTGCGACGTCGTTGTCGGGCACACGAGCGAAGACCACCAGATCGGCTTCGGCGGTCGTGAACACGTGCTCGACGGCGTCGGCGGCCAGGAACGTCTCCGCGAGTGCGGACGTCTCCGGGCCGTTCGACGCGAGATCGAGTGTCACCAGGACGGGGATCCCCTTGCGTAGCTGCGAGCGGTCGATAGCCAGCGTGAAGCGCTCGATGATCCCCATCTCCTGAAGGCGCTCGACGCGATCGGAGACGGCCGGCGCAGAGAGGCCGACGACCTCCGCGATGTCGCTGTAGGGCCGCCGGGCGTTGGACAACAGTAACTCCATGATCTCGAGGTCGGTCTCGTCGAGGTCGCGCATACCCGAATACAACGACATCACCCGACAAAAGGTTCACCGGCTATCGACTTTCGATTTGGCGTGGTAGTGTCAGGATGTGCCTGTCTCGTCTTCGGGAGCGGTCAGATACTGCCGGCCCCAGTCTCGCATGGCGTGGATCACTGGCTCCAGTGACGCGCCGTGGTCAGTCAGCGAGTACTGGACGCGAAACGGTTTCTCGTTGACGACTTCGCGGGAGACTAGCCGCTTTTCTTCGAGGTCGTCGAGGCTGTCCGAGAGCACTTTGCTGGAGATGCCGTCGACGTCTTCTTTGAGTTCGTTGAACCCGCTCGGACCGTTTTCGAGCAGCCGATGGACGATCACTGGGTGCCACTTCTTGCCGATCAGCGTCGCCGTCGTCGTGACGGGGCACCACTCCTCGCCCGCACACCAGACTTCGAGTTGCTCGGTGTCGGCTCTGGAATCATCCATGTGCGACAATCGATCGCAAACTCAATAACGGTACTCCATCGAAACCGGTCGGCAGGCGATCTCCGAGAGTGATCGCTACTCGTTCTCGGCGGTCGCCTGCACGCCTCGCAACGCGCCGTCCTTCAGTTCGCGGGCTTTCGCTTCCAGTTTCGCGGCCGTCTCGGAGATGGGGTCTTCGTTTGCTGTTCCGTCAGCGATGATGTCGACGAGCGCGGAGCCGACGATGACGCCGTCAGCCCCGGCGCGGACGATCCGTTCGGCATGCTCACCGGTTTTGATCCCGAAGCCGACTGCCCTGGGAACGTTCCAGTCGCCGATCCGATCGAGCGTCTGGGCGGTCTGGTCACTGACGTCGTCGCGGGCGCCCGTGACACCCGTTCGAGCCTGCACGTAGACGTAGCCGGAGACACGCTCGCGCATGCTCGTGAGGCGCTCGTCGGTCGTCGTCGGTGCGACGATGAAGATCAGGTCCAGCCCGAACTCGTCGCAGGCGTCCCGAAGGGGGTCGGCCTCCTCGGCGGGGAGGTCGACGATGACGAACCCTTCGATACCGACCTCGGCGGCCTTCTCGACGAACGGCCGCGGGCCGTGCTCCTCTCCATATTGAAACACGAGATTGTAGTAGGTCATACAGACCAGCGGGACGTCCACATCGAGATCCGCGACGAACTCGAAGTAGCGCTCGGGAGTCATCCCCGACTCCAGTGCGCGGACGACGGCGTTCTGGATCGTGTTCCCCTCGGCGATCGGTTCCGAGAAGGGCAGCCCGAGTTCGATCACGTCGGCGCCACCACGTTCCAGCGCCTCGACGTACTCGATGGAGGCTTCGTAGCTCGGGTCACCGGCGGCGAGATAGGGGACGAACGCCGGCTCGCCGCTCTCGAAGACGTCCTGCAGGCTCATTCGTGGCCCCCCTGCCCACCGAGTGCACCCGCGCCGACCTGCTCGAAGACGCTCATGTCCGGCGCGATGTCGAGATCGCGTTTGGCAGTCTCTTCGATGACGGTCTCGAGGTCCTTGTCGCCGCGGCCGGAGACGTTGACGATGGTCACCTCGCCCACTTTCTCGGGGTTCTCCTCTAAGAAGGCGAAGGCGTGAGCCGTCTCGAGCGCGGGGATGATCCCCTCGTCCTGGGAGAGCCGGTGGAACGCCTCCAGGGCGGCGTCGTCGCCGACGTTGACGGGGGTGACGCGGTCTTCGTCGACGAGGTGGGCCAGTTCCGGACCGACGCCCGAGTAGTCCAGGCCGGCCGAGACCGAATGTGATTCCATGATCTGGCCGTCGCCGTCCTGCAGGAGTTTGGTGCGTGCGCCGTGGAGAACACCCTCGTTTCCGGTCGACAGTGACGCCGAGTTGGGCGCGACCCCGTTCTCTTCGTCGACAGTGAGCGAGGACCCCCCTGCTTCCACTGCAACGAGATCGACAGCCTCGTCGTCCACGAAGTGGGCGAACGCGCCCATCGTGTTCGACCCGCCGCCCGCGCAGGCGAGCACGGAATCGGGGAGGCGGCCTGCCTTCTCCTGGATCTGTTCGCGGGCCTCCTCCGAAATGACGGACTGGAAGTCCCGGACCATCGCGGGGAACGGGTGGGGACCGACGACCGATCCGATGACGTAGTGGGTGTCTTCGACGTTGGTCGCCCAGTCGCGCATCGTCTCCGAAATCGCTTCTTTGAGCGTCCCACGGCCCACCGTCACAGGATTGACGTCTGCACCGTTGATCTTCATTCGGAAGACGTTGGGTCGCTGGCGGGCGATGTCGGTCTCGCCCATGTAGATCTCACAGGGCATGTCGAGGTGGGCGGCGGCCATCGCCGTCGCCGTGCCGTGCTGGCCGGCACCGGTCTCGGCGATGATCCGGTCTTTGCCCATGTACTTCGCCAGCAAGACCTGCCCGAGGGCGTTGTTCAGCTTGTGCGCGCCGCCGTGAAGCAGGTCCTCGCGCTTGAGGTAGACCTCGGTGTCGTAGCGCTCGCTGAGGCGGTCGGCTCGCTGGAGCGGGAGCGGTCGCCCGCCGAAATCAGCGAGGCGGCGACGGAACTCGTCCATGAACCCGTCCTCGTTGTCGAGGACGTAGCGCTGGTAGGCGTCTTCTAACTCTTCGATGGCTGGCATCAGCACTTCTGGAACGTACTGGCCGCCGTACTGTCCGAAACTGCCGTCTGTGTCGTCCGTACTCATGATTGGGTCTCCTCTGAAGTGGTGAACTGCCGGGTCCGTTCGCGCACGTCCCCCGCCATGATCGCCGAGCCGATCAGACAGGCGTCGGCCCCCGCCGTGCGCATGCGTGTCACGTCGTCGGGCGTCTCTAGGCCACTTTCCGCAATGAGCGTGACGTTCTCGGGCACAGTTGGTGCCACGTCCTCGAACGTCGAGAGGTCGACTTCTAACTCGGCGAGGTCGCGGTTGTTCACGCCGACGATGTCGGCACCGGCGTCGATCGCCTGCTCGACCTCGCGTTCGGTGTGGGTCTCGACGAGTACCTGAAAACCCCGCTCGCGAGCCGCCGCGAGCAGGTCTTCGAGGTCGTCAGTGCCTTCCTCTTCGAGAAAGCGCACGATCAACAGGATCACGTCGGCCTCGACGACGTCCAGTTGCTCCTCGTAGAGAACGAAATCCTTCCGCAGGACGGGGACATCGACGGCCTCGCGGATACGTCTCAGGACCTCTGGGGAGCCACCGAAGTGTTCGGGTTCGGTCAGCACCGACAGGGCTGCCGCGCCGCCGTCGACCATCTGCTCGGCCAGCTCGACCGGATCGTCTCGACGTTCACCCGCTGTCGTCGGCGAGGTCGGCTTGACCTCCGCGATCACCGGCACGCGACCGTCGGCTTCGGCCGTGTCGAACGCTTCGGGCAGTGATCGCGCGTCGACAGCGACACGCCCGCCACCCCCACTGCGGTCGCGGGCAGCGTTCAGGATCGACCGAACGTCCGGCGCTATCTCGCCACCAGTATCCATTACTGTTCTCTAACGGACAGAGTTGTACATAAGGCTTGTGTGTCGACATCCCTGTCAGTACGTTCACTGGAGTAGTGGCATTCGACACCTTGATATATTAATTAATATATACTTGAATTACTTTTATTATATGAGCGTTTCAGACAGAAAGTGCAATGCGCGAATCCACCCCCAACAGACGGAGCGTTCTGAAAGCAACTGGTGGCGCACTGGTGGCCGGTCTCGGCATCGGAACGGCCGCGACGGCGACAGCCAGCAGCGACAACGGTGTCGTCGCCGTCATGAACGGCAGCGACGAGACGCCCGACAACAACGAGGAAGTGGACTTCTACGGCGGGAACTCCTCTTCGGAACACGGCGAAATCGTCGATTACGAGTGGACGTTCGACTCCTACGACGACAGTGGCGACTACACGTATACTCGGACGGGCCAGAGCGTCGACCACGCCTTCTACTACACCGCCGACGACGTCGAAGAGCGGACAGCGACCCTGACGGTCACCGACAGCGAGGGTAACACCGCCTCGGTTTCCCACCAGTTGACAGTATACAAAGAGGAGGGGACCTGCGTTCCGTACGGCTGTGACGACAGTTTCCAGGTCTCCTCGGCCGACTGAAATCCTGCCCGATCCGCGCCCCTGTCATTTTCTGGCTCGCCAGCGGCTAGAGCGGGAGTCCACGATGTATCCTACCTATTTAGGGGTGAGTAGCTCCAACACCCGAACTACCACAACCAGAACAGCATATGACTCTGCTACGCCACGCCGGATCGAAAGTATCTGCCGTTTTACCCGACACTGTGCAGTCTGCTGTCGGGCCGATCTGGAGCGACATCATCGAACGGACACACGACGAGTTTATCGGCGAGCCCACGGAGAAACTCATGATCGCCCCGTCCGGCGTTTGTAATCTCGGCTGTAAGTTCTGTGCGTACCGACACAAAGATCGGCCGAAGCGGTTGACATCCTCCTCCGCGTGAACGCGGAGGAATCCCGAGCGTTGGGATATTAGGGTTTGCAGTCTCCCTGTTCTCTCGGTGTGAACCGTCCGCTCTCGCGGTCGAACAGGAAGATTCCGGGCTGTGCCAACCAGCCGTTACTCATATCCCCGGTCGGAGGACTCTGAGTTATCTTTCGCCGGATATTCACCGCACCGTTCACGTCTGCGTTCATCGTCGTTTCACAGGACTCGCAGACGTATAGACCACGCTCCACGCGGTTGCTCTCTCGAATCTGCCCGCAACACGAACATGTCTTCGACGTGTTCTCCTCGTCCACCCAGTCAACGAGAATACCGTATTCCTCGGCCTTGTATTCGAGCAGACGGGCAAATCTGTCGAACTCCCATCCGTGCAACTTTTTTGACAACCGGAAGGCGGAGTCTGTACATAAGCGTGTACGGCCACGACAAAGACAGTTTCACCGAGATCACTGGTGGCCAAGCGCGCCACTACGACCGATTAACAGCTAATCTGGCATTCCTGGCAGATCTTCTGGACGACTCCGACAAGGTCGAGATCGGGTTTCGCACGTTCGACAACGCCAATCCGTTAGACAATATCGACGACTTGTCGGGAGAACTGAACCGTCTATTGGATCCGATACGACAGCTGCACGACTCG
>Ga0207718_100792_pt1 | contig 22315 bp, 19 predicted proteins | sample A23M2SouthBayCA_FD_187749 | JGI IMG/M metagenome (GOLD analysis project Ga0207718, IMG submission 187749) | Aerobic enrichment media microbial communities from Eden Landing Ponds, California, USA - A23 M2 (SPAdes) | ecosystem: Environmental > Aquatic > Marine > Unclassified | place: Emeryville... | reverse complement strand
AGTTCGACCGCAAGTTCGCCGGTGCCCGGTTCGACGCGCCCGCCGTGAGCCGCACACACGAGGACGTTCTCGTTCTCGTAGTCGTCGTAGAGAAACTCCGTCAGGTGGCCCGACTCCGTCTCTGCGATGGGTTCGGTCCTGATTCGGCGGCGAGTCACGACGGGCTCTCGGGACCGGCCACTTGTAACTGCTCGGGGATCTGGAGTGGTCGTCACCGGATGGTGAACCCCCGCCCCTCGCCGCTGTCACGCGGTGGCCTCGAACGCCTGGGCCAGCAGGTCGACAGCGAGGTCGATCTCCCTATCGCGAACGTCCAGCGGCGGCAGTATCCGGAGCGTCTTGTACCCACAGCCGAGCATGAGCAGTCCACGCTGGAGTGCGGCCTCCATCACCGCGTCGCGACGCTCTTTCGTCTCGCACTCGACGCCGAGCAACAGACCTTTGCCCCGAACGTCGACCACGCCGTCGGGGTCCGCCTCGCGCAACGTCTCGCGGAACTGCGCGCCGCGTTCGGTCGCGTTGTCCAGCAGGTTTTCGTCCTCGATGACGTCGAGTGTGAGTACGCCCTGGAGTGCGCCGACGATATCCCCACCACCCCACGTCGAGGAGAGCCGACCCCGCTGGTCGGGGAAGACGTCCGAGTTCGCGAGCGTCGCGCCCACTCTGAGCCCTTTCCCGGCGGCGATCACGTCCGGTTCGTAAGGGTAGTGGTCCGACGCCCAGAACTCGCCGGTCCGGCCCACGCCGGCCTGTACCTCGTCGGCGACGAGATGCAGGTCGTGTTCCGCACACAGCGTCGCGATCTCTTCGGCGAACGCGTCGCTCGGGTAGCGCAGGCCTCCTTCGCCCTGGACGGGCTCGATAATCAGGTACGCCACGTCGTCGGGGTCGACCGCGCCCCGCTCGGGGTCGAGCAGGCGCCGGAGTTGCGAGCGCTCGCCCGAGAGAAAGCCACACGAGCAGGTCTCGGCGGTACAGCTTCGGTCGTCGCAGAAGGGGACGTCGTGGACCTTGCCTATCTCGGGGAACTCCCGGCGGTAGACCGACTTCGAGCGGTTGAGCGAGAGTGCGCCCAGCGTCCGACCGTGGAACGCGCCCTCGAAGGTGATCCCGTAGTCGCCGCCGGTGTGGTCGTAGGATACCTTGATGGCGTTCTCGACCGCCTCAGCTCCCGAATTCGAGAGGAAAGCGGTGTCGAGCCCGTACTGACTCGACCGGTCTGTCAGCCGGTCCATCAGGTCCGCCGGGGTCGGGAGGTCGTGGTCGGAGAGCGGGCCGCTGGCGACGTAGAAGTCCTGACCGGCGATCTTGGCGGGGTCAGGCAGGTCGAACTCGTCGAACCGTTCGCGGAGGGTGGGGTGGTTGTACCCCAGCGGGGCGGCAGCGACGTGGCCGGCGAAATCCAGCAGCACGTTGCCGTCGACGTCGGTACAGAAGGGACCGACCGCAGGCGCGGTGTGGTCCCAGACGAACTCGTAGACGTACGTACTCGGTGCGGCCGACTCGTGGTGGAACTCGACCCACTCGCGGGCCCGTTCGCCCGGGATCGACGCCACCGACGGTTCGACGGTGTCCCTGTCCATGGACTAGGAGGGGCCAGCGCGGTGAAAAGTCATGCGCCGGTTTCGCAGGCCGAGAACTAACGACCGTGGGTGCGGTGTCGGTGCTACAACAACGCGACACCGGTGACGACGCCGGTGGCCACGAGCAAGAGCGTGCTGAAGGTGGCGACGCGGACGGCGAACTCCCGGTCGGGGCCGCCGAAGGTCAGCGCCGCTTTGACGACGATAGACGACGCCGTCGCGAGTAGAATGGCGAAGACGGCCTCCTCGGCACTGAGCGGGCCGCCGCGGTAGAGCAACACTGCCGAGGTCGTCGCGCCCGCCGAGGAGACCAGACCGGTGAGTACCGAGGTCACGTAGAAGCCGGCGGTGCCGAACTCGCTGGCGGCCAACCCACCGAGGACGACGACCAGCAAAAAGAGTCCACCGAACCCGAGGACGTTCCGTAGCGAGAAGGGGCTCTCCAGGTCCATCTCGAGGTTCTCGGTCCAGTCGGCCGTCAACGCGGCGATGGCGACACTGCCGAGTATCACCGCACCCAGCGGAACGATAGCTCCGACGAGCAACCCCGACTCGACGGTGAACGCGAGCGCGATGGTGAGGTTACGCGCGGCCATCGCCGCGTCGGCCAGCAGTATCGCAGCGACGGCGTAGGCACGCGTCTCCGGGCGCTGGCGGACGTGGTCGAGCATCGCCCCCACGACCGCCGTCGACGAGGCGAGTCCGCCGAAAAAGCCCGTGACGGCGATGCCGCGACTGCCGTAGGTCTGGACGATGGCGTAGTTGACGATGCCGATGCCCGCGACGGTGACGACCAGCAGCCAGATGACGCGCGGTTCGACGGTCACGGAGAGCCCGCTCGTGCCGAGTTCGTAGCCGCCGGACGGCAGGAGCGGATAGACGACGAACGCGATGATGGCGAACTCAGCGACCGACCGCAGTTCCGCCCGCGTGAGTCCCCAGGCGAACGAGTGCAGTTCCCGCTTTAAGACCAGCAACAGCGAGGAGATGACCGTCACCGTCACCGCTTCGAGGGTGTATCCGCTGGCGACGAGCGCGCCGACGCCGTAGGCGACCAGCAGGGAGACCGACGTCGTCAGCGAGAGTCCCTCGATATCGTCGTCGAGCATCCCCTGGACCGCGACGAGTACGCCCTGGACGATGACGAGGGCGCCGCCGACGACCACGAGCAACTCCAGGCCGACGACCGTGAAGACTGCGCCGAGCAGACTCGTCAGCGAGAAGGTCCTGATACCCGCCGACTTGTGTGACCACTCCCGCTCCAGGCCGAGAAAGAGCCCCAGCGCACCCGCCAGGACGACCTGTGCGACCTCGGTGTCCAGCGGAAGTTGCGTCAGCGTCTGCACCCATCGTCGTAGTGGGTCGAGACGCATAAATCGTCGACCCGGGTGGCGTCACCTCGGGAGGCGACCGACACTCGGACCGGCCTCGGGCCGCCGTGGAGTCAGACTTTTGAGGGGTCGGGGCGATAGGCCGTCGATGGTCTCGTTCGAGTTCGACATCGACTGGCGCCGAACCGCCTGGGTCGCCTTCGGCGCGGTCCTCGCGCTGGTCGTGCTGTGGGTGTTTCATTCGTTCGTCGGGACGTTCGTCTTCGCCCTCTTCCTGTACTATTCGACGCGACGGATCAACGAACTGATCCAGGCCAGGGTCGGCCAGCGGACCGTCTCCGCGGCGCTGTCGCTGTTCGTCATCGCCCTGCCGGCCGTGTTGCTGTTGATCTACGCGACTGCCATCGCCCTCCAGGAACTCCAGGCGTTCTCCCAGACGACCGAACTCGGCCCGTACCTCGACTACGTCCGTCCGTACCTGGACGTCTCGGCCGCGTTCGAGAACCCGCGGGACGTCTTCGAGCAGGCCGGTGGGGTCGACCTCCTGCAGCGCACGCTCTCACAGACGACCGACTACGTCGGCGTCGTCGGGACCGCGCTCCTGCATCTGTTCGTCATGTTCTCGGTCGCGTTCTACCTGCTCCGGGACGACGACCGGTTCGTCGCCTGGGCGAACGGACTCGCGGTCGACTGGGGCGTCATCCGGACCTACGCGGTGGAAGTCGACGCCAGTCTGGAGCGCATCTTCGCGGGCAACATCCTCAACGCGCTGGCGACCGGTACCGTGGGTGCCATCGTCTACAGCGTCCTCAACATCTTCGCGACCGACCCCGTCTCGATACCGTACCCGGCACTGGTCGGACTGCTCGCCGGGATCGCGAGTCTCATCCCCGTCGTCGGCATGAAGATCGTCTACGTTCCGATACTGGGCTATCTCGGGGTGCAGGCGGCGATCACCGGAGACAGCTGGACCTTCGTCGCCGTCTTCGGCGTCGTCTCCTTCGTCGTGGTCGACGTCATTCCGGACCTCGTCGTCCGTCCGTACGTCTCCGGGGGCGGGCTCCATACGGGCGCGCTGATGTTCGCCTACATCCTCGGCTCGCTGCTCTTTGGCTGGTATGGGCTGTTCCTCGGCCCGATGATCCTCGCTTTCGTCACCCACTTCGTCCGAGACGTGGTGCCGGAACTGCTCCCCGACGAGTCCGCTGAGAAGCCCACCGACCCGGTGTACCTCCCGCGGTCGGGGCCCGCGGCGAGCCCAGCGAGCGGCGGCGGGGGCGACTCCGGGTCGAGCCCGCGTGTCGGCCATCCGTCCGGTGGCGTGCGTGACGGCGCGGCGGAAGACCCACCGGGCGATTCCTAACCCGACGGCGCCAGGGCTCCCGAGAGAGCTAGTGGGCAACTGACGAGAAAGGGACCGGCGACTACAGGTCGACGTACTGGTCTTCCCACTCGCGACGGGCCTCGATTTCCCGACTTCCCCGGCGTGTGAGACTGTAGAAGTTCGTTCGGCGGTCGCGCTGGCCCTTCTCGACGAGACCTTTGTCGACGAGGGTGTCGAGGTTCGGGTAGAGTCGTCCGTGGTGGATCTCCTTCTCGTAGTACTCCTCGAGTTCTTCTTTTATCGCCAGACCGTGTGGTTCCTCTTTTCCGGCGATCGTGTACAGCAGGTCACGCTGGAATCCTGTCAGGTCGTACATCGGTAACTTCCATCCTACTGTTCGTGTCGGATATAGATAAATATGACGACTGATGACCGAATTCGTCGCAATACCGGTTCACTCATCGTATCTCCGGCGAGTGGCGAAAACTAACGGTGTTGACGGAAACGTCAGCACCGTTGTATTTGGGTTGTTTCACGAGGTGTCTCCTTGCCCTCGCGAGGCCGATGTGATATCGGTCATACACTCACATCAACCAACTGGTAATCGATGGGAAAACAGCGTATAAGAACTCAGCGACCCCGAGCCGGTCGTGCGGGCCGTGGACGACCGGGTCAGTCGGTCTTCGTCGGTCTCTCCCCCTGCTCACCTGCACGGTCGCAGTTGGCCGGCAAGACGCGAGCCTCAATGTACAGTACAAACTAAACGAACGACTCACCGGTCGTGTAGCGTCGAAAGGAATGGAAAGCGAAGCGCGTGGGGAAAAACCCACGCGCACGCTTGCCGCCCTGAATTGGTCCCCGCTGACGCTTCGGCCCTCCAAGCGAAGCGTCACCTGATACTACCCGGTGCGAATTACTTAAACCTACCGACCTCCCTGGCCTCTGACCCCGCTCGTGTCTGTCGACCGAGGGGTCGCGGTCCCGGGAAACCGGGGCCGACCAGACCGGTTTTGTGGCCCTGGGTCGTAGCTGGGTTCCATGAAAGTCCGCGGTGAGCGCGAGTGCAAGGACTGTGGCACGCACTGGTCGTACTACGACACTGGCAGTATCGTCTGTCCACAGTGTGGGAGCGTCCGCAGCGTCGGGCTCGACGACCGGACCGAGCACACCGCGACGACCGCCGACTTCGACCTGACGACCGTCCGCGGTCGGGTCGACGAGGTCCCACTCTCCGAACTCGCGGGCGAGGTCGAATCGGTCAGTGCCGACTACGTCCGTCGCATCGGATTCATCCACGCGGGCGAGTTGCTCCCGCTCGACGACGTCTATCTCGCCGCGCTCGAACTCCGTCACGTCGCCGCAGAGCTGAACCGCGCCATGCGTGTCTCCGACGACGAAGAGCGGTACTTCTTCGCTCTCCTCGCGAGCGCGGACGAGGGTGACCGCCCCGCGCCCGCGGAGGTTCCCGACTCACTGCGGGGCGCGCGCGGCCTCGCCGCGGCCGGGGCCGTTGACGCCTACGCCACCGAAGTCCGCCAGTACCTCGACGACCATCCAGACCGCACCGCCTCGGGGTTGCTCGGGACGCTGGGCGAACACCGCAAGCGCGTCGCCGCCCTCGACGGCGAGGTCACCCCGCGGACCGCCGAGCGACTCGTCCGCGTCGCACAGGACCTCGGTCAGGCCGTCGGCGACGACGACGAGGGCGCGCTCGCTCGCGCGCAGCAACGACTCGAGGACCTCTCGGTCGAAGTCTGACTCCGTGCGATCACCCGCGGGGACCGTCGAGCCCGTGTGTCTCCGGCACCACCAGATCACAGGCCGCGCCCGTCAATCGTCGTCCGTCGTGGGCCCGACGTCTCTGCCCTCGACGTCGATACTGCCCATGTCGGGAGTGACCTGCCCGCCGCGGGCCGACTGGACCTTGCCCGCGACGACGGCACACACGTAGATCCCCACGGCGACGAGGACGATGACGCCCCCGGCGGTGACGCCGGCGTAGTAGGCGACGGCGATCCCGAGCAACACTGCGAGTTCCGCCAGGACCACCGAGACCAGGAGCGACTCGGAGAAACTCCGCGACACCTGGGTCGCACCCGCGACGGGGACCACGAGCATCGCCGCGACGAGGATGACGCCCATGATCTGCATCGCGCCGACGACGACCATCGCCGTCAGCATCACCATCACCCGATTGTACCAGTTGACGGAGATCCCGGAGACGGCGGCCGCCGTCTCGTCGAAAGTGACGTACAGGAGCTGGTTGCGCGTCAGCGCCACCGTCCCGACGATGACGGCGAACAGCACCAGGAGGATAGCCGCGCTCTGTGGCGAGACCGTCGAGAGGTTGCCGAAGAGGAACTGATTGACCCCGACGGCGAGTCCACCCGCGTTGAGGCTGATGAGTGTCGTCCCCAGCGCGAACCCCGTCGACAGGACGATCGCCATCGAGACGTCGTTGTAGGCGTCCGTGACCTCGGAGATGAGCTCGATGAACAGCGCGGCGATCATCGCCACGATGACTGCGGTGAGGTAAGGCGACACCCCGAGGTCGAGGACTGCGTTGAGGAAGAGTCCGACGGCCACCCCGGCGAACCCGGTGTGGGCCAGCGCGTCACCGATCAACGCGAGCTGGCGGTGAACGAGGAAGGTCCCGATGAGTGGCGCCATCACGCCGACACAGAGGCCGACGAGTATCGCACGCTGCATGTACCGGTAGCGGGGGTCTATCATCTCCAGGCCCGTGAAGTAGTACACCCAGTCCAGCAGCCAGTACCACTGCTCCAGCAACCACAGGAGCACGCCGAAGACGAGGTCACCGACGCCGCCCGGCCCACTCTGCAACAGGACTGCGAGTGAGGGGTCGACGACTGACGGGTCAATCGTGGCGAGGAGAGTCAGAACGGACGTGGCCGCGACGTCTGTGCTCATCTGTCCGCCCCCGTGAGAAACTGTGCTTCGGTTCCAAAGGCCCGGGCCAGTGCGTCGCTCTCGACGAACTCGTCGGTCGGGCCGTCGAAGTAGACCTCGCGGTTGAGACAGACGACGCGGTCGGCGTGTTCGACGACCGCGCCGAGGTCGTGCTCGATGAGGAGAACGGTGATGCCGTCCGCGTTCAGTGCCGCCAGCAGGTCGTAGAACGCGTCGACCGACTCGGCGTCCACGCCGACGGTCGGTTCGTCCAGGACCAGCAGGTCGGCCTCGCTCGCCAGTGCCCGTGCGATGAACGCGCGCTGGCGCTGCCCGCCCGAGAGCTCGGTGATACGGCGGTCGGCGAACGCACTCATCCCGACAGTCGCGAGCGCGTCGTCGACGATAGTCCAGTCCGAAGCCGTAAGGCGTCCGAAGACGGCGTTCGCGGTACCCAGAACCGTCTCCAGGGGCTCCTCGCGTACGGTTTCAGTGACCGTCCGGCCGTCGTCCAGGACCCGGTCGATGCCGACGTGTGGGAACCGCCCCATCTTCACCACCTCGCGGACGGTGATCGGCATCTCCTTGGCGGCGCTGGCGTGCTGGGCGACGTAGCCGAGTCGCTCGCCGTCCTCGAATCGGTCGGCACGCTCGCCGAACAGGCGGGTCCGGCCCGTGTCGGGTTCGAGGAGGCCCAGCAGCAACTGCATCAGCGTCGACTTCCCCGACCCGTTGGGCCCGACCACGGCGACGTACTCGCCCGGGTCGATGGTCAGCGAGACGTCCTCGACCACGGGCGTCGCCGTGTAGCCGAAGGTGACGTCCGCGAGTTCGACGACCGGTTCTGTCGCCGTGGTATCTGGGTCGGTCTCCGGGGATGGCCGCTCGTCCGTGGTGGCTGTCGTCGTGGCGTCGGTATCGTCTGCGCTCATATCGGTTCGAAGTTCCGCCACTGTTCGAGCCACTCCGCCGACGGGGCCGCGTCCTCGGGGGTCTCGTTGCCGAGGACGATCTCGAACGTGGGCATGTTGATGTTGTCCGCTATCTCCTCGTAGCCCCAGTTCTCCTCGACCCACTCCTCCCGGACGCCGGCGTAGGGCGTCACCGGGAAGTACGCCTCTACGGCCGTCTCGCGGACGAGTTGCTGGGCCGGGCGCTGGGATTCGAAGACGCCGTTGGCGATGTACCTGATGTCGTTGTCCCGGATGACTTCCGTCGCTTCGCGGATGTCGGCGGGTTTGACGTCGCCACTCGCCGCGAGGTTCGTCACCAGTGGCCGCATCCGAACGCCGTAGCGAACCCCGATGTACTGGAACGCGTTGTGAGCGGCCAACTGGACGATGTCACGCTCGGACCGGTCGAAGATGGCCTCGTAATCCGCGTCGATACGGTCGAGGACGTCCGTCTTGTAGCTCTCGGCGTTCTCTCGGAAGGCGTCGGCGTGTTCCGGAAAGATCTCGGCGAACCCGTCGGCGATGTTGTCGACCGACTGTTTCGCACGGCGGGGGTCCAGCCAGAAGTGTGGGTCTTTCCCGCGTTGAGCCCCGACACCCTCCTCCTCGCGGTCGAGTGTCGCAGCGAGGTCGACGAGTTCGATCCCCTCCCGTACGTTGACGAGCGCCGTGTCGACATCGTCACCCCGAATGGTCTCGATGGCACGGTCCGCCCAGGGCTGGAAGTCCGCGCCGACGTGGACGAACGCGTCCGCCTCGATGATGCGCTGTGTGATGCTGGCGTTGGGCTCCCAGCCGTGACCGTGCAAGCCCGTCGGGACGAGGTTCTCCACCGTCAGCGGTGTCCCCTCGGCGATCTCTCTCCCGAAGTCGAAGAAGCTGAAGAACGAGGCCACCGCGACCGGGCCGTCGCTCTCGTCGCCACCGTCACCCCCCGACTGTCCCGGCGCGCTCGGCAGCGCCGTGCATCCGGCCAGTCCCGCCAGTACCGCCCCACCGCCCGCACGGAGCGCGTTCCGTCGCGTCACTGCTCGCTTGTCGTCTGAGTTACGTGACATAGTAGATAGTCTAAACTCTGAATTAGGCTCGTCTAATTATTAGATACTCACCCTCACACTTATAGGTTGCCAACTCAAAAAGCGGCTTCACAGTCGGCCACTCCGCACGGCCGAACGGACAGCACCCTCCAGAACCCCAAATCAGTCCAGAACCGCGTACCTCTCCAGAACCAGTGAGACGCAGGTTGTGGCACGTCACGCCGGTCGCCACAGGCCACAGGTTGTGGCACGTCCCGCCGGTCGCCACAGGATGGCCGTCACCTGATGCTGACGTCGACGTCCGAGCGCAGACTCGCCGCTTTGACGGTGTTGTACAGGAGCATCGCGCGAGTCATCGGGCCGACTCCGCCGGGGACAGGCGTGATAGCGCTCGCCTTCGCTTTCGCGCTCTCGAAGTCCACGTCCCCCACCAGCTCGTACCCCTTCTCGTTGTCGGCGCCGACCTGGTTGATACCGACGTCTATCACGACTGCCCCTTCCTTGACCATCGACGCGTCGATCATGCCCGGGACGCCCGCGGCGGCGACGAGGATGTCGGCCTCGCGGGTCTTGGCCGCGAGGTCTTCCGTCCGGGAGTGACAGACCGTCGTCGTCGCGTTCCCACCGTCGGCTTTCTGGGACAGGAGGTTCGCCATCGGCTTGCCGACGAGTCGCGACCGGCCGACGACGACCGCGTCTTTCCCCTCGGGGTCGACACCAGTTGCCTCCAGGAGGACCTGCACGCCGTGGGGCGTACAGGGTTTGTACCGGGTTTCGCCGGCGACGAGGCGACCGATGTTCTCCGGGTGGAGGCCGTCGACGTCTTTTGCCGGGTCGAGACTCCGGAGAACCCGCCCGCTGTCGACGTGGTCCGGCGTGGGCATCTGGACGAGGATCCCGTCGACGTCGTCGTCCGCGTTGAGGTCCTCGATGGTGTCGTAGAGCTCCTCGGCCGGCGCCTCGGGGTCGAGTTCGACGTCCGCGGTCGCGATCCCGACCTCCTCGCAGTCGTTCTGTTTCATCGAGACGTACGTCTCGCTGGCAGGGTCGGTGCTCATCAGGACTGTCGCCAGGCGCGGCGTGACGTCCGCGTCGGCGAGTTCGTCGACCGCCGCCGAGACGTCGTCTCGGACCGACTCGGCGACCGCGTTGCCGTCGATGATCTCCGTCATACTCGACAGGCCGGTACCCGCCCGTATGAAACTCCCGGAGACGACGGCGCCACCACAGACATCGTCGGCACGTTCGACATCAGTGACACAGTCGTGGACCGGCCCGCTCCGGCCACCGCCCGTCCTGGCCTCCACTCACTCTGGCGTCGGCCCGTTGGCCTTCACCGAAGGGCCACCAGGTCAGGACTCGACTGCCGTGTAGGGGACGACAGCGACCCGTTCGCCCGCCGCCAGGTCCGCTTCGGTCAGTACGAACCCGTCGGCGGTCGAGAGCCGGGCACAGGTCGCGACGCGGTGCGGGCGGAACCGCTCGCCGTAGAGTTCGACGGTCGAGGTTGGGTGGCCGAACGGAACGACGGAGAGGAGACCGTCTGTTTCGTCCACTCCTCCGCCGTCCCGATACTCCACGGGGACGACGAACGTCAGGTCGCGGTCGGGAACGGGCAGGTCACAGGACAGTTCGCCCGCGAACGTGGGGAGTCGCGACCGGCCGACGACGAGCGGGCGACAGAGCAGTGTCGCACCCGCGAACGCCGCACCGGGCGGTCCCGGCAGTGAGACGACGGCCGTCCCCGGGTCGGGCAACCAGGCCACCGTGGTACCCGACCCCGGTCGGAGCGGCGGGTCCTCGACCCGTACTTCGGCCCTGTCGCCGAGGACAGCACGCGTCTCGTCGGTGCGTCCGACGCCGGTGCCACCGGTCGTCACGACGACGTCGTGGTCGGCCGCGAGCGTCGCGATCCGCTCGCCGACGCGCTCCGGGTCGTCCGGGACACTTCCCGCGAGTGTGGCTTCGGCGCCCCACGAGCGCACGAGGTTGGCGAGAAATTCCGAGTCACGGTCGGGTTCGCACCCCTCGGCTATCTCGGTGCCCGTCGCGAGGAGGGCGACCGAGAGACGCGGGCTGACCGGCACGTCCTCGTAACCGAGGTCACGGAGAGTGGCGGCGTCGCGGGGAGCGAGTCGGCGGCCCGCTTCCAGGACCGTCTCGCCGGCCGCGACGACGCTCCCGCGCGCGACGACGTGGGTGCCGGGGTCGACTGCGGTGCCGGATCCGACGGACACCGCGTCGAGAGTGTCGTCCTCGATGGTCACGTCCTCACGCGGGATCACGGCGTCGGCCCCCGCGGGCAGGGCTGCACCGGTCGCGACGCGGCGGGCGGTCCCGGGTTCGTGGTCGGCCGGGTCGTCACCGGGAGTGACTCGTTCACCCGCGAGCGGGAGTGGGGGCTCCTCGTCCGCGTCGACGGCCACGCCGTCCATGGTCGCCCGCGACACCGGCGGGACGTCACGGTCGGCGACGACCGACTCGACGAGGATTCGGCCGGCGATCCGGTCGAGCGCGACGCGCCTGCTCACCCGGTCGCCCGACTCGTCGGCGAGGAGGGACTTCCGCAGCGAGAGCACGGTTTCGACCGCTTCGGCGTAGCGTCGCCCGTCGTCGGTCATGCCCGCCGGTTGGCCCGCCTGGTCCTTGTAGCTTCGAGTCGGTGCCCACCTCTCTCCGGGCGCGTGTGACCGCAGGGCGATCCCGCCCTCTGTGGAAAACCCGGCCGCTGTCGTAAATGTAATTCGTCCTATGGGAATACTTAATGTTCTAACATTCGACTCTGGATGGTGACGGCACCGCCCGACATATGATATCAACGTACACCGACAGCTGGGAGGCGTGGTGAAACGTGGAGTTCGACGGAACCGTTTCGATCGAGGGGGTGACCGCCGACGAGGTCTGGCTGGCGCTGTCGGACCCGTTCATGATAAAGCAGGCCCTGCCCGGGTGTCAGTTCCTGGTCGCCGTCGACGACCCGGACGACGTCGACTTCGACGCCCTGGCGGAGTCGGCCCCCGAGGAAGACCCGGAGACGCTGCCCGAGGCGGAACCGGAAGAGATCGCCGAGCGGGCTTTCGTCGAGGGAGGGGCCTACGCAGCGCTGATGGAGATAAGCGTCGGGAGCGTCTCCCCGAGTTTCGAGACAGTCGTCACTATCGAGGAACGCGAGTTCCCGAAGATGCACGCCACCGGCGAGGGCAGCGCCGCCAACTCCTCGTTCGAGATGGCGTCGTGGATGGAACTCGTCGAGACCGACGACGGCGTCGACGTGGAGTGGGGCGCCGAGGCCGACGTCTTCGGCCGCATCGCCCAGATGGGCCAGCGGGTCATAAACCCCGTCGCCAACCGGGTCGTCGGCCGCTTTTTCGACAGCATCGAGAGCCAGTTGAGCGACGCAAGCACCGACGACTCGTCGAGTCTCCGCGACCGCGTCTCGGGGCTGTTCTGATACGACACGGAGAGCAAATACATGGAAGACATCACACTCACGGTAAACGGCACCGACCACGAACTCAGCGTCGAACCGCGGACGCTACTGATTCACGCCCTCCGCGACGAGATGGGCTATACCGGCCCGAACGTCGGCTGTGAATCCAGCATGTGTGGCGCCTGTACGGTCCACATCGACGGCCGCGCGGTGAAATCCTGCACGGAACTCGCCGTCCGCGCCGAGGATTCGGAGATCACGACGATCGAAGACCTCGGCGACGAAGGCGACCTCCATCCCCTCCAGAAGAGTTTCCAGGAAGAACACGGGCTCCAGTGTGGCTACTGCACACCCGGGATGGTCATGACCGCCGCCGAGTTCCTCGACGAAGAGCCCGACCCCTCGCGCGAGGAGATCCGCGAGGCGCTCGAAGGCAACCTCTGTCGCTGTACGGGCTATCAGAACATCGTCAACGCCGTCGAATCGGCGGCCGCCGAGATGTCGGCCGCGGTGGAACCCGCGACGGACGGCGGGGCGGTCCCGGACGACGGTGGAACCGCCCCGGACAACGGTGGGGTAGTCCCGGGGGATGGCTCGCCCGTCGAGAGCGGAGGTGACTGAGATGGCGACCGAAGAATCCAGTGCGGACCCGCGACGCGAAGGCGTCCAGACCGTCGACGCAGAGGACGTCGACGCCGCGGAGATACTGGGTTCGGCCGTCGAGCGCCGCGAGGACCCCTCGCTTTTGACCGGCGACGCCGAGTACACCGACGACATCCAGCTCCCCGAGATGGCCCACATGGCCATCGTCCGGAGCCAGTACGCCCACGCGCGCATCGAGGAGATCGACACGAGCGCCGCCGAGGGGATGGCCGGTGTCGTCGGCGTCTACACCGCCGAGGACCTGGACGTCTCGGGCAACGTCCCGACGGCGTGGGAACTCGACGACCTCCGCGAGGTCGACCATCCGCTTCTCGCGGAAGACCGCGTCCGCTACCAGGGCGACGCCATCGCGATGGTCGTCGCCGAGGAACGCTATCAGGCCCACGACGCCGCCGACGCCGTCGAGGTGGACTACGACCGCCTCGACGCCGTCGTCGACCCCGGTGACTCCCTCGACGAAGACGCACCGATCCTCCACGACGAGGACGACAACACGGCCTTCACCTGGGAGATCGGCGACGCCGACGAGACGGACGCGGCTTTCGCCGACGCCGACCGTGTCGTCGAACTGGACGTCACGAACCAGTTGCTCATCCCGAACGCGATGGAACCGCGGGCGACCGTCGCCGACTACGAACCCGGTGACGACGAGCTGGAGGTCCACATGACCTCCCAGAACCCGCACGTCCACCGCCTTCTGATGTCGGGTGTCATCGACCACCCCGAGCACAAACTCCGGATCAACGCACCGGACGTCGGCGGCGGGTTCGGCTCGAAGATCCACCACTACCCCGACGAGGCACTCGTCGCCTGGGCCGCCAAGCAACTGGAGCGACCCGTCAAGTGGCAGGCCACCCGCACCGAGACGTACCTCACCGACGCGCAGGGGCGGGGCCACGAGACCCACGGCGAGATCGCCGTCGACGACGACGGCACTATCCAGGGGCTGCGCATCGACACCGCCGCCAACATGGGGGCGTATCTCTCGACGTTCGCCCCCGCAGTGCCGACGTACCTCTACGGGACGCTCACCTCCGGCCAGTACGCCATCCCGGCGATCCACTGTGAGGTGACCGGCGCGTTCACGAACGTCCCGCCGGTCGACGCCTACCGTGGCGCGGGCCGACCGGAGGCGTCGTTCATCGTCGAGCGCCTCGTCGACCGCGCGGCCGCCACAGTAGACATGGACCCGGCGGAGTTCCGGCGGCATAACTTCGTCGACGCCGATAACTTCCCCTACGAGACGCCGGTCGCCCTGGAGTACGACTCGGGCGACTACGAGAAGACGCTCGACCGCGCGCTCGAGATGGTCGACTACGACGCGTTCCGCGAGCGCCAGGAACAGGCCCGCGAGGACGGCAACTACCTGGGTATCGGCTTCTCGGCGTACATCGAGGCCTGCGGGCTCGCACCGTCGGAACTCGTCGGCGCGCTCGGCGCCCGTGCGGGTCTCTGGGAGAGCGGACTCGTCCGCTTTACGCCGACAGGGACCGTCCGTGCGATGTGTGGCACGTCGGGGCACGGTCAGGGTCACGACACCACCTACGCGCAGGTCGTCGCGAACGAACTCGGCGTCGATTACGACGACGTCGAGGTCGTGGAAGGGGACACCGACGCCATCCCACAGGGGATGGGAACCTACGGCTCGCGCAGCGCCGCGGTCGGCGGAAGTGCTCTCGTCAAGAGCGCCCGGGAAGTCGTCGAGAAAGCCCGGAAGATCGCCGCCCACCAGCTCGAAGCCAGCCCCGACGACGTCGAGTTCGAGGACGGCGAGTTCCACGTCACCGGCGCGCCGGACCGCTCGATGGCCATCGGCGACGTCGCGCTCGAAGCCTACCTCGCTCACGACCTGCCCGAGGACGTCGACCCCGGGCTGGAGGCGACGGCGTTCTACGACCCGGACAACTTCGTCTACCCGTTCGGGACCCACGTCGCGGTCGTCGAGGTCGACCCCGACACCGGGGAGATCGAGTTCGAGAACTACGTCGCGGTCGACGACGTCGGCAACCAGATCAACCCGAAGATCGTCGAGGGCCAGATCCACGGCGGCGTCGCCCAGGGTGTCGGCCAGGCCCTCTACGAGGGCGCCGAGTACGACGAGAACGGCCAGTTGACGACGGGATCGATGCAGGACTACGCCGTCCCGAAGTCCATGCACATCCCGGAGATGGAGACCGACAGCACCGTGACTCCCTCGCCGGTGAACCCACTCGGCGTGAAAGGTGTCGGCGAGGCCGGCACCATCGCCGCACCGCAGGCGGTCGTCAACGCCGTCGTCGACGCGCTCGAACCGTTCGACGTCGAGCACATCGAGATGCCCCTCACGAACGAGCGGGTCTGGCAGGCGGTCAACGAGAACGGAGGTGAGGACTGATGTATCCCGACGAATTCGACTACCACCGGGCAGACAGCGTCGAGAGCGCAGTGAGCATGCTGGCGGACAACCCCGAGGCCGAACTCATCGCGGGCGGGCACAGCCTGCTCCCGACGATGAAGTCGGGACTCGCCAGCCCGGACGCGCTGGTCGACATCAGTGGTGTCGACGGACTCGTGGGCACCGAGAGAGACGAAGACGCGACGACTATCGGCGCGATGACCGTCTACGCAGACATCGCGAACGACGACCGGCTCTGGAACGACACGACGGTTTTCGCCGAAGCGACGAGCAAGGTGGGCGACCGCCAGGTCCGCAATCGCGGGACCATCGGCGGGAACATCGCCCACGCCGACCCCGCTTCGGACCTGCCCGCCGCAGTACTGGCGGCCGACGCGACGGTCCACGTCCACGGCCCCGACGGCGAGCGCTCGGTCGCCATCGACGACTTCTTCAAGGGGATGTACGCCACCGCCGCCAACGACGACGAGGTCGTGACGGCGGTCGAGATCCCCCACGAGGACGACGACACCGGCAGCGCCTACGTAAAAAAGCCCAGTCCGTCCTCGGGCTACGCGCTGGTCGGCGTCGCCGCGCGGCTGACGGTCGAGGACGACACCGTCACGGACGCCCGTGTCGCGGCTAACGGCGTCATGGACCACGGTGTCCGCCTGAGTGCGGCCGAGAACGCCCTGGCGGGTGAGACGCTCGACGAGGACACCGTCGAGACCGCCGCCGACGCCGCCGGCGACAGCCTGGACGAGTACATGGTCATGGAAGACCAGCAGGCCTCACAGGAGTTCCGGCTGCAGTTGCTCTCGGTCTACACCGGGCGGGCGCTGGAGAACGCCGGTGAGCGCGCCGGCGTGTTGTAGCAGCGTCCCGGGTAGTTCCTCTCCTCTCGTTCTCCAGGTGCTGGCGGAACAGTGATCGACAGCGGAGCTACTCGGGCGTCACTTCGACGCGGTCGTGGATCCGCCCCTCGCGCTCGCGCAGGTGGCCGGGTGCGCGGTCGTTGGCCACCGCCATGACCTCGCCAACGATGCTCAGGGCGATCTCGTAGGGCGACCCCCCACCGAGGTCGAGTCCGACGGGCGTGTACAGCTGGTCGAGTTCGGCCTCGGAGAACGTGCGCCCCTCACCCTCGAACTCTTCGACCATCTCTTCGAAGCGCTCGTGCGGTCCCATCAGACCGACGTAGGGAGCGTCGGTCTGCAGGAGTTCGTCGACCGCGAGTCTGTCGTCGATGAAGTTGTGGGTGGCGACGACGACGTAGGTGTTCGAATCGAAGTCGAACGCGTCGCGGATCTGTGCGGGCGACGTCGAGCGGACGTCGTCGGCGTCGGGGAAGCGGTCGGCTTTCGCGTTCGCGCCACGAAAACCGATCACGGTGACGCGAAAGTCTGCCTGTGACCCGAGTTCGGCCATCGGGCCGACGTCGTGGCCGGTCCCGACGAGCACGAGGTCGTCGGGTGCGGCGACGCCGTCGACGAACACCGTCTCGTCGTCGACCTCGAAGGAGTCGGCTTTCCCGCGGTCGGTGAGGTCTCGTGCCGCCTCGCGGACGCGCTCTGCGAGGTCCGCGGGGAACCGCTCGCCCAGCGAGAACTCGCCAGTCTCGGGGTCGTAGTAGGCGCGAGCGCCCACTCGCTCGGGATCGTCGCTCTCGACGACGCTCACGACGCCGACGTCTTCGCCTGCTTCGTGGGCGTCGACGACCCGCTCGTAGGACGAGTCCAGTGGTTCGAGCAGGATGGTGATGACGCCGTTACACCCCACGCCCAGCCCCCAGACGTCGTCCTCGCCGTCGGGTCGCAGGTCGTAGGTCTCGATCCGTGGGCGGCCATCGGCGAGCACCTCGCCGGCGATCCCCTGGATCTCGTCTTCGAGACAGCCGGCCGTGATGTGGCCGACGCCCTCGCCGTCCTCGGGGATCACCATCTTCGCGCCCGGGCGCCGGTAGGCGCTGCCCTCGACCTCGATGATGGTCGCGAGCACGCCCCGCAGGTCGCTCTCTATGACCTCCCGCACCCCTGCCAGTACCTCCGTCTCGGGTACGCTCCAGTTCGCGTCTGTCATTGTCGATCGTTCGTGTTCCATCGGCTTCCCGTTTGCGTCGGTTCGGCCCGGTCGGCCCGCTCGCTTGCCGCCCGTAACCCGGCGAGCGCTCCCTCGTCGACACTATGATCCGTCGCGTCGGCGACGTACACCTTCTCGACGCCCGCGTCGTGGAGGTCGGTCCCGCAGTCGCCGGCGGCGACCCGCTCGCGCACCCGGTCGACGTCGGTCACGAGCGCTCCAGCCACGACGTCGACGCCCGCCGCGAAGGCGGGGTCGGGGACGTGCGAGGCCGTCGCGCCGACGAGCACCACGGGAGAGACGCTCGCCGCCGAGAGCGCCGAGAGGTAGCGGTCGATACCGCCGTAGATCAGCGTCGACCCCGTGACGAAACAGACGTCCGCCCCGTCGAAGGCCTCGCGGGCCGCTTCCTGGGGGTAGGTCCGGACCGACACACCTGCCGGCGCCTCGACCGATTCTGGGGGGTCGCGCTCGACGACCCGGACCTCGACGTCGTCGAACTTCCTGAACGCCGGTCGAAAGAGCCCGACCGTGGCGACCACGTCGACGTCCGTCGAGAGCGCGGCCATCGGGTCGCCGGCCTGCCAGGCGACTTCTGGAACCGACAGCGCGTTCAGCGTCGCGATCCCGACGGCGCGTTCGAGTCGATGTTCGGACTCGGATCCGGACCCCGACCTGGTCCCGGTAGCGAGGCTCACGAGCCGGTCGACGGACAGTTCCTCGACGGCTCGTTTGTTTCCGCCCCGCGGCCGGTGTGCGAGGCCGGCGAGTCGCCCGTCCCCGGGGTGGTCGACCTCGACCAGGACGACGCGCTCGCCGACCGTGACGCGTGGGTCGGTCGCAACCGCGCTCCGGTCTTGCAGACGGTCGCTGACGGCCGCGAGCAGGTCCATCGTCACGACTGTGTGGCCTCCGTTCGGCCGGCTCTGTCATTGCCTGTATCGTTGCCACCAGCGCCCGACTCGTCGCCGACCGGTGATCGATCGCGGAAGTCGTGTTCGTAGCCGACCGGGCCGCCCGGTCCGTACCGGCCGATCTGGCGGGCGACGTCCCTGAGGTCGTCGTTCCCGCCGAAGGCGAACAGCGCGTCGACGTAGGGCAAGGCGGCGGCCATCCCGCGACACGTGGGTTCGTAGCGCGGCGAGGCGGCGAGCGGGTTGAGCCAGACGACGGCGCCCGAGCGGCGGGCGAGCCACGCCATCCCGCTCTCGAGATCGTCTAACTCGCCCACGTCGAGGCCGTCACTGATGACCACGGTCGCCGTCTGGCGGTCGACGGCGTGGGGCCAGCGCTGGCGGAGCGTCGCCAGCGACGCACCGATCTGGGTGCCGCCGCCCCACGTGACCTCAGAGCGTTCCAGGGCTGCCGCGGGGTCACCGCGCTGTCTGGCGAAGACGTCCGTGACCTCCCGGATGTCGGTATCGAAAAAGAACACCCGTACGGAGCGGCCGTCGGCGACGAGCGCGTCCAGCACCGAGAGGAGAAAACCGCGGTCGACCGCATCGAGGACCGACTGGCTCACGTCGACGAGGACGCAGGCGCTGAACGCCGAGCGCTCGCGCTCTCGAGCGGGCAACGTGACCGCCACCCCACCCGTGGCGAGACTCTCACGGAGCGCGCCACGGACGTCGACGGCGACACCCTCGCGGGACCGGGACCACCGACGCCCCGCCAGGGTCGCGAGCGCCCCCTCGAAGCGCCGGACGGCGTTTTCGTCGAGGCGGTCACCGCCTGTCGTCTCCTCGTCTATCGCCGTCGACTCGCCGACGGCGCTGAACGTGCTGGAGCGTTCGTCGTCGCCGTCGATATCCTCGGGTGGGGCCGCCGTGTCGGCGATCCGCCGCGAGCGCACCTCCAGTTCACCCTCGGGATCGTCTTCGCTTTCGCCGTCGCGCAGTTCGGTCGAGTCGGCCGAATCGCCGGCCGAGGGGTCCGAGAGCGCTCCGTCCACGTCGGTGTTGCCGTCGCGTTCGTCCGCGCCGCGGTCGCCCCACTGCTCGCCGTCCGCGACTGACGCTGTCGCTTCCAGCCCGGTCCGCAGGCGGTACCAGAACTCCGGAAAGAGTTCGTCGAAGGTCTCGCTGTCCCGCGCGCTCGTCACGAGCGTCGCGTGCAACGCCCCGCGGACGCGGGCCCGGTCGCTCAGTCCGACCTCGACGAGCGCCTCGGTCGCCGAGAGCCCGGCGTTGGCCGGGACCGTCGCGCCGGCCAGACGGAGTTTGCGGGCGAAACGCACCACTTCCCGGAGGACGTGGTCGCGTGCGGCGCCGAAGTCGGGTGTGTCGGTCGGCATCCTGGTCGCCCCAGTAGTCAGCTCTCGACCGCTTCCCGCGCGTCGCGGGCGGCGGCCTCCAGGCGTTCGAGGAGCTGTGCGTCGATACGCTGGACGTCCTCGGCTTCCTTGACGAGCGTCCCGACCGAGCGCTGGATCTCTTCGGCGGTGAGGTCCGAGTCGTCGCCGTTCGAGCGCAGTGTCGCGACGGCGCGTGCCCAGTCGAGCGTCTCGGCGACGCCCGGCTGTTTGAGAAAGGCCTCCTCGCGGAGTTCCTGGACGATCCCACAGACCTCCGCGGCGACGGTAGCGTCGAGTTCTGGTACTTTGCGCCGGACGATCTCCAGTTCCGCCTCGAACTCCGGGGGTTCGACGTAGCAGTACAGACACCGCCGTTTCAGCGCGTCACTCAGCCCCCGCGTCCGGTTGGAGGTGATGACGACGACCGGTCGCTGGTCGGCAGAGACGGTGCCGTACTCGGGGATGCTCGCCTGGAAATCCGACAGGACTTCGAGCAGGAACGCCTCGAACTCCTCGTCGGCCCGGTCCACCTCGTCGATCAGCAGGACCGGCGGCGTCGGCCCCTCGTGGGTCAGCGCCTGCAAGAGCGGGCGTTCGAAGATGTACTCCTCGGAGAACACCGATTCGCCGCTCGAGCCGTCGCCCTGGCTCTCCACGACATCGCTCTCGCCGCCTTCGACGTTACCTCCGCTCCCGCCGCCTTCGACGTTGCCCTCGCCGGACTGGACCGCCAGCATCTGTTTCGTGTAGTTCCACTCGTAGAGTGTGTGCTCGGCGGCGAGTCCCTCGTAACACTGCAGGCGCACGAGGTCCGTCTCGAAGCCCTCCGCCAGCACCTTCCCGAGTTCGGTCTTTCCGCTGCCGGGTTCGCCCTCGACGAGCAGGGGTTTTCCCAGCTTCAGCGAGAGGTACACCGCTGTCACGAGTTCCTCGTCGGCCACGTAGTCGGCGCCCTCGAACACCGCGCGCAGGTCCGCTTCGGTGAGGTCCGCGAACGCCTCGGCGCCCTCAGACATCGCTCGGTTCCTCCAGTTCGTCGCTCTCGGGCGTGTAGCGTCCCGGTTCGGCCGCGAACGCGTCGGCACAGCCCTGCCCGCAGAAGTGGTAGGTGTCACCGCCGTGCTCGACGGTCGGCGTCTCGTCGTCGACTGTCACGTCCATGCCACAGACGGGGTCGACGACTGTGGCTGCGTCGTCGGGGGCGCCTCCCGTCGAGTCAGTCGCCGGGGTGGTCGCCGCGTCGCTGTCTCCGGGATGGACCGCGTTCCACGGCCCGGCGGTGGCGTCGCGAGTCTCGATACGTATCGGGTCGTCTGCGTCGCGTCGCAACGCGACGAGTTCGGCCAGCACGCTCACTGCTATCTCTTCCGGGCTCCTCGCATTTATATCGAGTCCTGCCGGCGTCGTGACGGCCCCGACCACGTCGCCGGGGTCGGCGTCGAGTTGCTCGGCGACGGTGGCGGCCACGTCGTCGCGGCGGCGGTCGCTCGCGACCAGTCCGACGTACTCCGCTCCCGCGCGCAACCCCGTGGCGACGCCGAGTTCGTCGTACTCTCCCATCGACGCGACGACGACGTACGTCGCGCCCACGACCGTCTCTGCGACCCCGGCCGTGTCGCTGACCGGTACCGTGTCGCCGACGAGTACGTCCTCGCGGTCGCTGTCGGCGTCTGCGACGACGGTCACGGCCGAGAAGACGTCGCCGCCGAGGCGCGCGACGGCGCGAGCGACGGGCGAATCGCCCACGACGACGAGTTCCGGCCCCGGCACGACGGGTTCGACGAACAGCTCCAGGGTTCCGCCGCTGTGGCAGGTCATCGGGAATGCCTTCAACCCTGTCCGCTCGATGTCGGCCGGGTCGGGCACCAGCCCGATCAGGGTCGACTCGCCGCTCTCGATAGCCGCTATCGCCTCGCGGACGGCGACGGACTCCGCACACTCCGCGCCGCCGACCCAGCCGACGAGTTCCCCGTCGGGTGTCACGACGGCGCTGTCGCCGACGTTCGCCGAGACGGGAGGCTCCCGGCGGACGACCGTCACGCGGGCGTAGGGCTGGCCCGCCCGCTCGAGTTCGCGGGCACGTTCCCTGACATGCTCGGACGAGGGTGCCTCGGCGCGAGACGCCGGAGCGGTGCCGTCCGAACCGTCGTCCTCGGCCATCAGTCGTCCGAGGCGGCCCCCTCTTCGCCGTCGATATCGAGTTCGAGGTCGATGCGTTCGGCGGGGTCCTGGGCCAGGGCCGCGCCGTCGAGGGCCTCCCAGACGCGGTCGGCGGTCATCGGCATGTCGACGTGCGTGACGCCGCCGTGTGCCATCGCGTCGACGACGGCGTTGACGA
>Ga0207718_100791_pt1 | contig 22373 bp, 20 predicted proteins | sample A23M2SouthBayCA_FD_187749 | JGI IMG/M metagenome (GOLD analysis project Ga0207718, IMG submission 187749) | Aerobic enrichment media microbial communities from Eden Landing Ponds, California, USA - A23 M2 (SPAdes) | ecosystem: Environmental > Aquatic > Marine > Unclassified | place: Emeryville... | reverse complement strand
CTGCTCGACCCGCCGGCGACCCCGGCGGTCGACCCCGGCTCGATCGTGCCGTTCGTCGGCCGCCGCGACGACCTCGCGCCCGTCGACACCGCCCTCGAACTGTACGACTCGTGGGGAGTCCCCGACCGCAACGTCACCGCGTGGGACGCCGGTCACTTCGGCGTCCTGGTCCGACTGGTCCGGGATCCCGCGTTCGTCTCGACGGTCGCGGCTCGCCTCGACGCGGCGACGGTCTCCCGGAGCGAGCCGGCGTCGCCTCCGCCGACCGGCGAACCGGTCGGCGCCGAGTGAGCGCCGGGGCCGCGACCGACCGGCCGGACTCCCGGCCCACCGATACGCCGTCCACCGCCGGCGTCGCCGGGAGCCAACCACTAACCACCCGCCGTCCGTAGGGGCGCCCATGCGCTTTGGCTACCACAACGCCTCGTTCGAGTACCCGGGGGACGAGAATCCCCTGGAGGCGACGATCGAGGCGGCCAAGCGGTACGAGGCCGCCGGATTCGAGCTGTTCACCTGCATGGATCACCTCTGGCAGCTCCCCTTCGTCGGCGAGCGAACCGACCCCTTCTTCGACGTGTACACGGTGCTCCCCGCGGTGGCCCGCGAGACCGAGGAGATCGAGCTGAGCGCGCTCGTCACCAGCCCCCACTACCGCAACCCCGCGATGCTCGGGCGCATCCTGACCACGCTCGATCACGTCAGCGGCGGCCGGGCCGTCCTCGGCATCGGCGCAGGCTGGTTCGAGGAGGAGTACCGCGCCTACGGCTTCGAGTTCCCCGACGCGAGCACCCGCGTCCGCCAACTGGTCGACACCGTCCGGCTCGTCCGGGCGATGTGGACGGAGGACTCGCCGGTCACCTACCGGGGCGAACACCACGAGATCGAGGACCTCTACCTCGAACCCAAGCCGATCCAGGATCCCCCAGACGTCATGATCGGCGGCGGCGGCGAACAGCTCACCCTCAAGGCCGTCGCCGAGGAGGCCGACCGGTGGAACGTCCCCGGGGTCAGCCCCGAGACCTTCGCCCACAAGATGGACGTGCTCGACGACCACTGCGAGACCTTCGGCACCGACTTCGACGCCATCGAGAAGACCGTCTTCCAGACGGCGGTGATCCGCGACACGAGCGAGGCCGCCCACGAGGCCTACGAGCGCCACATGCGTGAGACGGCTGCCGGCGACCCGGCCCCGCGCGACGAGTTCCGCGGGCTCGTCGGGACGCCCGCGGAGGTGGCGTCCCTGATCGAGGCGTTCGCGGACCGCGGCGCGGAGATGCTGATGGTCCGCGGGCAGGCCAACGATCCCGAGACCGTCGACTACCTCGCGGAGGAACTCGTCCCCGACCTGCGCGACTGAGGGCGCGGCGCGACTCGCCCGCCGCCGCCGTCAGTCCCCGGCGACTCGGTCGAGCGTCACCGCGAACGCGACTTCCTGGGCCGGCCCGCCCCGACGGCGCACGTCGGCGTACCCGTCGAGCAGCCGCTTGGCGAGGTACAGCGTCAGGCCGACCCCGCCGCTGATCGGTTCGAACAGCGCCCGTTCCACCTCGGTCGGCAGCGCGGCCGGCGCGCCGACCACCGAGACCGTGGCCGTCGCGTCGTCGACCGTTACGGTCGCGGTGACGACCCCGTCGGCGGCCGTACACCGGCTCACCGCCTCCATGAGCAGGACGAGCGCGTCGGCGAGCGTCGCGCCCGCGCTGACGGTCGGACGCCCGTCGCCCTCCGGGAAGTCCAGCCGAACCGGGTGGCCGCCGTCGAAGCTCGCGACCGCCGACCTGACCGCGGCGTCGAGGGGCACGTCGTGACGGTCGCCCCCCTCGACGTCGGCGGGGAGCAACCGGACGTGCTCGACGAGCCGACCGATCGTCTCGGCGCGCTCCTCGATGGCGGTCAGGGCCACCTGGTCCTCCGCGGACGACGCCGGGCGGAGCTCCGCGGCGTAGCCGCCGATGACGTTGACCCCGTTGAGGACGTAATGTCGGAGCAGGTCGTTCAGTTCGGCAAGGCGACGCTGCTCGGTCTCGATCGCCGCCGCGCGCGCCTCCGCTCGCGCTGCCGTCTCGGCGTTGACGACCGCCGCCGCCTGGAGGGTCCCGCCGAGCAACCCCGCCGCGAGCCCCACCGACCCCGCGACGTGGACCGACGCGAGGAGCTCCGCCGGCCCGACGAACGACGATCCGATGAAGAGGCTCACCACGCCAGTGCTCACGAACAGCAGGGCGGTCGCCGCCATCCAGCCGACGACGCCCGCCACCCGGCCGTCGACGAGCGGGTGGGTGGCGTGCCAGTACCCTCCGTAACACAGGGCGAGCCCTGGCCCGCCGACCAGCACCAGGTCGACGATCCGATCCGCCGTCGCGGTCGAGCCGGCGATCGGCAGGTGGGGGTGCCAGAGGGAACTCGCCGCCCCGATCACCCCGACGACGGCGACCGAACCGGCGAACCAGCGGCGGGACATGGAACGGGCGTCCTTCGTCGGACGCCTCAAAAGGTGTATCCCTCCCTCGGCGCGGGGGCGACAGGGCCGTCGCTCCGACGCACTACTCGTCGAGGAAGTCCGGCTCGATCCGCTGTTCGGCCGCCTCCTCGTGCAGGTGCGCCCGGAGGTCCTCGACGGCCACGTCCTTTCGCTCGCGCTCCTTGCGGTCGCGAACCGACACCGTCCCCTGCTCCTCCTCGTCGTCGCCGACGATCAGCATGTAGGGGACGCGGTCGGTCTGGGCCTCGCGGATCTTCCGCCCGAGCGTCCACGAGCGGTCCTCGATCTCGACGCGGAACTCGTCCAGATACCGGTGGGCGAGCTGTTTGGCGTACCCGACGTTGTCGTCGCTGATCGGGAGGATCCGTACCTGCTCGGGCGCCAGCCAGAACGGGAACTTCCCGTTGAAGTGCTCGATGAGCACCATGAAGAAGCGCTCGTAGGAGCCGTACAGCGCCCGGTGGATCATCACCGGCTGGTGGTCCTCGTTGTCCTCGCCGGTGTAGGTCAGATCGAAGCGCTCGGGCATGTTGAAGTCGAGCTGGACCGTCGGGCCGTCCCACTTCCGCCCGAGGGCGTCCGTGAACGCGAAGTCGATCTTCGGCCCGTAGAAGGCGCCGTCCCCCGCCTCGACGTCGTACTCCATCTTCTGGGCGTCGAGGACGTCCCGGAGCTGGGATTCGGCCTTCTCCCAGATCTCGTCCGAGCCGACCGACTTCTCGGGGCGCGTGGCCAGGGCGACCTCGTACTCCAGCCCGAAGGTGTCGAGCACCTCGAAGATCATGTCCATGATCTGGGTGACCTCCGCCTCGATCTGGTCGGGTCGAACGAACAGGTGGCCGTCGTCGATGGTAAAGGCCCACACCCGCGAGAGCCCCGATAGCTCGCCGCGCTGCTCCTTTCTGTACACCTTCCCGTTCTCGAAGTACTTCACCGGGAGGTCGCGGTAGGACCACGACTGCTCGTCGTAGATGGTGGCGTGGCCCGGGCAGTTCATCGGCTTCAGGCCGTACTCCTCGTCGTTGACGTCCAGCAGGAACATGTCGTCGACGTAGTTCTCGTAGTGGCCCGACTTCTTCCACAGCTCCGTCCGGAAGAGGTGGGGCGTCTCCGTCGGCTCGTAGCCGGCATCGAGGTTCATCTCGTCGACGAACGACTGGAGCTGGCGCAGGATGCGCTTGCCCGGCGGGTGATACAGCGGCAGACCCGGGCCCGTCACCTCGGCGATCGAGAAGAGGTTGAGTTCGCGACCCAGCTTGCGGTGGTCGCGCTCCTGGGCCTTCTCGCGGCGCTCCAGAAAGTCCTCCAGGTCGGCCTCGCTCTCGAAGGCCGTCCCGTACACGCGGGTGAGCTGTTCGTTCTCCTCGTCGCCGCGCCAGTACGCGGAGGCGATGTTGAGGAGTTCGACGGCGCCGATCTCGCCCGTCGACTCGACGTGCGGACCCCGACAGAGGTCCTGCCAGTCGTCCTGGACGTAGAAGGAGACCGGGTCCTCGCCGGCGGCCTCCTCCTCCAAGATCTCCCGCTTGTAGGAATTGTCCGCGAAGATGTCGAGGGCCTCCTCGCGGGGGCGCTCGACGCGCTCGATGGGGTAGTCGGCCTCGACGATCTCGCGCATCTCCGATTCGATCTCCACGAGGTCGTCGCTGTCGAGGTCGACGCCGGTGACGTCGTAGTAGAAGCCCTCGTCCGTCGGCGGGCCGATGGCGAGTTTGGCGTCGGGGTAGAGCCGCTGGAGCGCCTGGGCGAAGACGTGCGCGGCGGAGTGACGCAGGACCCGCAGGTACTCGTCGGACCTGTCGGTGACGATGACGAGATCGCAGTCCGCGGCAAGCGGCGTGGCTTTGTCGACGAGTTCCCCGTCCACGACGCCGGCGACTGTGTCGTCCCCGAGCCCGGGGCCGATCTCGTACGCCACGTCCTGGACCGTCGACCCCTCCTCGACGCGAAGCTCCGAGCCGTCGGGGAGGGTCACCACGATTTCGCTCATGCGACAAGGAAAACGAGGGGCGAGGATAAGTGTTGTTGGAACGCCGCCGCCTGTGAGTGTGTCCCATCCCGGTGGTCGTCGGCCAACGCGGGCGACGTCGGGGGATTCGGACGCCTCGGAGTTCGGTGCGTCGGGGGGACGCGAAGTTGTCGCCGTGACGGGGGTCGCGCCGCGGAGCACCGACGACCGGACCGACGCTTCGATCGGCCCGGTGGTCAGACCGGACCGACGCTTCGATCGGCCCGGTGGTCAGACCGGACCGACGCTTCGACAGTATTATGGCAGATCGGAGATTCGCGGCGACCGTGTACGACCGCCACCGCACAGTGGATCGCCGCTGGCTCGCCCTGACCGCCGGCGCGATCGCCCTCGTCTACGCGGCAATGGTCCCGCTCCCCGGCGGCCTCGCGGGCACCGCCGCCGGTCCCGCCCTCCCGCAACCGCTCGGCATCGGCCTCGACTTCTGGCTGCACGCGGCGGGCTACGGCTCCCTCGCCGTGCTCCTCGCGTCGTTCGTCGACGCGCGCTCGGGCCGGGCGCTCGCGCTCGTGCTCGTGGCGGTGGCCGTCTTCGGCGGCGTCACCGAACTCCTCCAGGTGCCGATCGCGGGCCGGACGGCGTCGGTCGGCGACGTCGCCGCCGACGTCGTGGGCGCGTGGGCGGCGCTCGCCTGCTGGCGGCTGTCGGTCGACCTGCGCCCGACGGTCGACTGGTTCGGCGACGCCGAGGGCGAGTAGCGCGATCCCAGTAGGGTAAAGTCGCTCAAGCCGGAAGCGAACCCATGCGCTTCGACCGGCAAAGCGGCGTCTTCGCTCACGTCGCCTCGCTGCCCGGCCCCCACGGCGTCGGCGACCTGGGGTCTGGCGCGAGGGACTTTATCGACTTTCTCGAGGCGGCGGGCCAGTCGCTCTGGCAGTTCTGCCCGCTGGGACCGACCTCCTCGATCCACGGCAACTCGCCCTACCAGGCCTACTCGGCGTTCGCCGGCGCGTCGCTGTTCATCAGCCTGGAGCGACTGACCGACCGACCGTGGGTCGACGAGGGCGACCTCCCGGACGCCCCGGAGTTCGATCCCCACCGCGTCCAGTACGAGCGCGTCCGGGCGTTCAAACACGAGGCCCTCCGGAGCGCCTTCGAGCGCTTCCGGGAGCGCGCCGACGAGTCCGAGCGCGAGTCGTTCGCGTCGTTCCGGGAGGACGAGTCGGCGTGGCTGGAGGACTACGCGCTGTTCCGCGCGCTCAAGGCCGAGTTCGACGGCGCGGGCTGGACGGACTGGCCCGAGCCGATCCGGACGCGCGACCCGGACGCGCTGGACCGCCGCCGGGAGGCGGTGACGGAGGACGTCGACTACCACGCCTTCTGCCAGTGGCTGTTCGACGCGCAGTGGCGCGACCTCAAGGCCTACGCCGAGGAACGGGACGTCGCCTTCGTCGGCGACCTGCCCATCTACGTGGCGCTCGACTCGGCCGACGTGTGGGCGTCGCCGGAGGCGTTCGACCTCTCGCGGGTCGCCGGCGTCCCGCCGAACCCGGGCGACGACGGCCAGCGGTGGGGCAACCCGGTCTACGACTGGGGTCACCTCCGGGAGACGGGCTACGCGTGGTGGCTCCGGCGGCTCGAACGCCTGTTCGACCTGGTTGACGTCACCCGCATCGACCACTTCAAGGGCTTCGACGAGTACTGGGCGATCCCCGCCGACGCCGACTCGCCCGCCGCCGGCGAGTGGCACGAAGCGCCCGGCTACGACTTCTTCGAGACCGTCGAGCGCGAACTCGGCGACCTCCCCTTTATCGCCGAGGACCTCGGGTTCATCGAGCAGGGGCTGATCGACCTCCGGGACCGCTTTGGCTTCCCCGGGATGCGCGTCCCCCACTACGCCGACTGGTGCACCGCGGACTCGCGGGACAAACCCGAGAACTTCCCCGAGAGCGCCGCCGGCTACACGTCGACCCACGACACGAACACGATCGTCGGCTGGTACCAGGGTCTTCCAGAGCGCCAGCGCGACTGCCTCCACTACGCGCTCGGCACCGACGGGAGCGAGATCCACTGGGACGTGATCGAGGCGGTGTGGAACTCGAACGCCATTCTGGCGTTCACGACCGTCCAGGACCTCCTCGGGCTGGACGGCCACGCGCGGTTCAACACCCCCGGTACCGCCCAGGGCAACTGGGAGTGGCGCGTCACCCGCGAGGGGCTCGACCCCGACGTCGCCGAGCGGCTCCGCCACCTGACGGACATCTACGTGCGGTGAGCCCGCGACGGGTCGGCGCCCCGTGACGCTCGCCCGTCCGCCCCGACCTCACGCCCCGGGCCGGAGGTCGAAGGCCCCGACCGAGAGGTACAGCGAGGCCGCGCCGCCGACGGCGACCACGAACCAGTAGGTCGCCACTCGGTGGAGCAACACGGCGGCCGCGGCGAGTTCCACGTTTGCGCCCGTCAGGAGGACCGCGGCGCCCGCCGTCCCGACCTCGGCGCCGCCCAGGCCGCCGGGCGTCGGGAGGAGGCCGGCGAGGCCGGCCGCGGGGACGAGCACCAGCGCGAGCGCGAGCGGGAGGTCCCCGCCGACGGCGCGGAAGGCCAGGAACAGCGGGGCGGCGAACAGCACCCAGCCGACGAGCGCGAGCGCCGCCGACCGGGCCAGGCGCCGCCGGTCGTCGGTCGCCCGGCGGAACACCGCGACGAAGTTCGCCACCGCGACCGTCACGGCCTCCGGTTCCAGGGCGGCGCGCGTCCGGGGGACGAGTCTACCGAGGGTGAGCCGCCCCACCCCGGCTGCCAGCAGCGCCCCGCGGGTGAGGACGCTCGCGCGGAGAGCGCGGTGACCTGCCGCGCCGACGAGCGCGGTCGCGGCGCCCGCGATCCCGAGGGCCACGCTCGCGGTGCGCCAGGGGAGCGGCCCGGTGAGGAGGTACAGCGCGCCCCCCACGGCGGCGACCGTGGCCGAACCGAGGAAGACGAGCAGTTCGCTCGCCGTGACCGAGGCGAACACCGTGCGGTAGTCCGCGTCAAGGTCCTCGGCGAGGACGTACGCGAGCAGCGGGACGCCCCCGGCGTGGCCGAACGGGAGCACCTGCTTGGCGAACGTGCCCGTGAGGTAGCCCAGCCGCACCCGCCCCCGGGGCGCGTCGGGGACCACGGCCCGGAGGGTGGTCGCCGTGACCCCCGCCCACGCAACCTGCGCGAGGAGGCTGGCGGCGAGCGCCGCAAGGACGAGCGCATGGTCGGCCGTACGGAGTTCCCGGAGCACGGCGCCCCACCCGACGTCGGCGAGGGCCACGCCGACCGCGAGCACCGCCAGAACGAGCACCCCGAGGCCGGCGCGACGACCCGGCGACGTCCGCGCTTCGGGGTGGGTACCCATGGATCCGATTGCGGCAACGTCGGCATCAATCTACCGCCCGACCACGACAGTCGGTTCCGCTCACGGGTTACCCGCCCGCACTTCCAGCCGAATGCACAGGTCGCCAGCCGACACATCCCGCCTCAGACACGGGTCATTCCCCCGCACGTACCACCAAGTATACAACTCGGGGCGTGGTACATCGGCCACATCGACCGCAGGTCCCCCCCGTCGACCGGTTCACGGGCGACAGGACCCGGATTCGAGCCCTCAAACCCATGGTACGACGCCTTCCAACGAGACTGATGGTCGCACTGCTCGTCACGTCGCTAGTGATCAGCGGCGGCGCGCTCGCCACGAGCGTCTCGACGAACTCCGTCTCCGATCCCGGATCGAACGCCCCCACGCCGGGGGCGAGCCAGATCGTGCTCGACCTCACGATCAGCAGCGACGACAGCGTCGTGCTCGACCACGGCGACGGCGTCGACGCCGCGGCGGGCGACCCGACCGGACAGCTCCCGGCAAACGCGTCCTACGTCGAGAGCGACGGGAACGCCCAGCTCTCGGCCGGCGACGAGGTGTTCCTCGACGACGACACCGACGGCGTCTACGACGCCTCGGGCGACACCAAACTCGCGGGCGCGGACCTCGCGACCGTCGGCGAGGGGACGAGCCTGACGACGACGAACCCCTGGTCAGGCGTGAGCGACCCCGTCGCGTTCGTCGACGACAACAACAACGGCGCGTGGGACCCCGCCGCCGACGCGATCCTGGTCGACTTCGCGGGCGGCGGGACGATCTCGCTCCGCATCGACACGCCGGTGAGCCTCGGCGGTGACGGGACCAGCGACACCGGTCCCGGAACCGCGTACGACGGCCAGCTCTCCGACCCGTACTACGTCGTCGACACCGACGGCGACGGCTTCACCGCGGGCACCGACGACGACATCGTGGAAGACCTCGACGGAGACGACCAGTACACCGATCAGGCCGACCAGGTCGTCGACGCCGACGGCACCGCCGACGCGACCGGGGACTGGGGTGCGACGGCGGACCTGGCGGCGGGAGACGCGCTGTCTGCCCCCTACACCGCCACCGGCGCGGGGACCCTCTACTACACGGACTCGGACGGTTCGGGCGACTTCAGCCCCACCGACGAAGTGTACTGGGACCAGGCTGGCGACGGCCGTGACCCCGGCGACACGCCGATCACCTACGGGAGCCAGGACTCCAACGGCACGTCGGCCGACTTCGCGAACGCCACGTCGTTCACGTCCGGAGACCTCGTCGCCCTCGGTGGCGGCGACGCGACCTACGCCGACGGCGACGACATCGTGATCGACTACCAGACCGGCGGCACCTACTCCGCGGCCGCCGACACCGCGGTGAGCAACAACGGTTCCGACACCAGGGACCCCGGGGACCCGCTCGTGCAACCGGCGACCGTGAAGTACGTCGACGTCGGCCCGAGCGGCTACGACGCCGGCGACGAGGTGTACGTCGACCACGACGCTGACGACCAGTTCTCCGGGAAGGCCGACCAGCTCCTCGCGGGCGACGCGCTCTCGAACATCGGCGAGGGGGCGTCGGTGAAGACCACGAACCCCTGGTCGGGGGCGTCACCGCCGGTCGCCTTCTCGAACGCGGGCAACGCCCAGTGGAACCCCAACGCCGAGAACGACGTGATCGTCCTCGACGAGAACGGCGACGGGCAGATCGACGCCTCTGGCGACACGCAGATCAACTTCGGGAGCGACGGCACCTGGACCACGGCCGACGGCGCGACTGCCCAGGACGTCGACGAGAGCCAGTTCGGCTACGTCGACGTCGGGGGGAACGGCCTCGACGTGGGCGACGAGATCTACGACGAGGGCGACGGCGGGGCGCTCGGCGACGCGTACGGCGACGAACTGAACGCGATCGTCGTCGAGAACGCCGGCTCGGTGCCCGACGACGACCTCTCCTCGGTCGAACTCGTCTCCCTTGACGGCAGCGGCAACGTCCAGTCGTCGATCGCCACGCTCTCCCAGTCGGGCGACCAGTGGGTCGCCTCCGGCCTGTCGGTCGACGTCCACTCGACGCGCGTCGGAATCCGCGCGACGCTCGCCTCCGACGCGGCGACCGGCAACACCCTCGAGTTCGAGGTGCCCGCGGTGTCGGACGGCGGCACGACCGGGCAGTACGACAGCGGCGACGCGGGACTGTTCTTCGCGCAGGCGTCGCCCGTCGGCGGGCAGAGCAACGGCGCGTCGATCACGGTCGACCAGCCCGGCGCGCTCCGGGTGAACGCGATCTCGTTCGTGGACCCGACCGACAGCGGTCGGACGAAGGTCGAACTCGCGGTGACGCGCAACCTCGATTCGAACACGGTCGCCGCGGGGGACTTCACCGTCCACACGCTCGGCGACGGGACCGCGTCGGTCAGCGACGTCGAGTCCAACGACGGCGACGGCCGACTCCTGCTCGACGTGGGCGACACCAGTAGCGTGCGGATCACCGGGGTCTCCGTCGGTTCGAACGCCGTCGAGACGACCGACGGTACCGCGCTCGAAGCGCGGAACTACACCGTGACCTCGACCAGTTCGACGATCCGCGAGGGCGGGCCGAACGACGACGACAGCGACGCCGCGAACCTGTTCTCCGGGGAGCGCGTGGCGCTCCTGTCGAACGAACAGAACGAGGACGTCGAGGTGACCACCGACGAGGGGCGGTTCATCTTCTCCGGGTCCACCGGGGCGGGAAGCCAGGTGTTCGTCTTCGACAGCGCCGGACGGGACACCGACGACACCTACGTGTTCTCGTACCTGGGATCCTCGACCGACGAACAGTACTTCGACCTCCGGGGCCTCGACCTGGTCGCCTCGGTGGACGAGCGACGCGTCAACCAGAACCAGGCGATCGAAGGCGAGATCGAAGCGAACGCCGGGAACCGCGACGTGACGGTCAAGCTGACCGGCCCCGACAACAGTCCGGACACCACGTCGATGACGCTGTCGGGCAGCGGGACCGGCGACTTCTCGCTGCCCGCCCAGTCCGACCCGGGCAACTACACGATCACCGTCAAGGACACGGCCACGGGGATCACCTCCGACGGCTACGAGGTGACCGTCTTCCGGGCCGATCCGGAGGCGTCGTTCGCCGAGCGGTTCCTCACCGACCAGACCGGCGACGTGGTCAACGTCACGGTCAACCTCGAGGACTCCGACACCGCCACCCTCCGTGTCGGGTCGCCCCGGGTCGGTTACGAGGCGAACATGACCGTCGAGGACGGCAACGACGACGACACGGTGACCGTCCAGTTCAACACCTACCTGACCGACCAGGGCGCGGCGGCCTACAGCGCGGCCCACCGGAAGGACGACGTCACCCTGAAGGCCGGCGAACCGTCCCGCGGGATCCCGTCCGGTCAGCTCCCCGAACCCGCGAGCTACGACCTCGAAGTGACCGCGGAGGGCGGAGCCGCACAGGACGTCGGCTCGATCGACCTGTCCGAGCGGTCGCTCTCCTCGATGACGGTCCTCGTCGCGCCGAGCGAGCGGGCGACCGACTTCGACGCGACCAGCGACCTGTACGACGCCGTCCTCTCGGACAACGTCACCGACTCGAACCGGGTGGCCCTCGGCGACCTGCTGGTGTTCGAGATCCAGGGGAGCGGCCTGGAGGGGACCCTGGAGGCCCAGAACCAGGGTAACCCGACGGACAACTTCCTCGAACTCACCAAGAACAGCGCGCCCGCCCAGTTCGTCGTCAACCAGACGTCCGGCGCGGTGAACCGGGGTCCCAAGATCGCGGACCTCGACTCCGACGACATGACGGTGTACCCCGACGGCGACCAGGACACCTACTTCGTCGTCATCGACACCGGCAACGTCGAGGCGATGCGGGACAACAACCGAAACGGCCTCCCGGACGACGGCACCGCCGACCTCTCCATGGACGCCGACGAGCGGTGGCAGGCGTCGCTGATCGTCGAGCGGAAGACGGTCCTGTCCAAGAACGGCGAGACCGTGCAGGCGGGCTTCCGGCCGATCAGGGCGGAACACCGGTTCGCGGAGGACCCGTACAACGTCACCCGGGCGCCGGAGCAGGTGATCCGGGGAACGAGTTCGCGCGCGCCGGGCACCTCGCTGTCCGTCCGCGTCCGCGACACGGGCGAGACGGCCGGCTTCATCAAGACCGCCGAGACCACGGTCCGGCGGAACGGCTCCTGGGTCGCCAGGCTCAACTTCTCCGATCGGTCGGTCAACGACACCTACCGCATCCGGGTTCAGGGCGGCGGCACCTCGGCACAGGTGACCGGCACCGTGCTGGAACCCGCCCCCGAGACGCCCGTCCCGACGACCACGATGACGCCCACCGAGGAGCCGTTCACGACGACTGCGACGCCGACGCCCACCCCCACGCCGACGCCCACTCCCACGCCGACCGCGACGCCGACGGCCACCCCCACAACGACGGCCGTCGACACGCCCATCACCCGCGAGGAGACGCCCGGGTTCGGGGTGCTCGCCGCCGTCGCCGCGCTGGCCGCGGCCGCCCTGCTCGCCCGGCGGCGGCGCTGAGCACGGATCGACTGCGGCGTCCGGTCCGCTTCCGGTCGGCTCTCGCTTCCGCCGACCGCCCGCGCCTCCGCATCGCGGCGACGACGGGTGACGCCCCCACAGTTTTGTGCCGACCGGCAGACTGTCGCGTGTGAGACGACGATTCGGCTATCTCTCGCTCCTGTTCGCCGCGGTGGCCGCGATCCTGGCCGGCCTGCTCGGGTCCGCGGTCGATGTCCCGGGCGTTCCCTCGACGGCCGACGGGGCCGTGCGGTCGCTCGGCACGCGCGGGCTGTTCGCCGTCGCGGTACTGCTCGGGTGTTACGGCCTCTACCTGCTGCTGGTCCGCTACCTCGTCGAGCACGCGACGAGCAAGCGGCGGGCCCACGACGTGCGGAACGTCCTCAGGCTCGCCCTCGGGAGCGTCGCCCTCGCCGGCGTCCTCGGGGCCGTCACCGACCAGTGGCTGGGCGTGCTGTTCTCGCTCGGCATCGTGGGGTTCGGGATCACCTTCGCGCTCCAGCAGCCGTTGCTGTCGTTCCTCGGGTGGATCTACATCATGATCAAGCGACCGCTCGCGGTGGGCGACCGGGTCAAGATCGGCGACGCGAAGGGCGACGTGATCGAGGTCGACTTCCTCGTCACCACGCTCTGGGAGGTCGGCGGCGACCTGGTCACCTCCCACCAGCCCTCCGGGCGGGTGGTCACCGTCCCCAACAGCGTCGTGCTCTCCTCGGACGTGATCAACTACACCACGATGGTCGAGTACGTCTGGAACGAACTCTCCGTCCAGGTCGCCTACGAGACGGACCTGGAGTTCGCCCGCGAGGCGATGGTCGAGGAGGCCGACGGCTATCTCGGCCCCGAGATGGCCCGCAACGTCGCGGACTACCGCCGCCGCCTCGCGGAGACGGCGGTAGAACTGGAGGTCAGCGACCGCCCTTCGGTGAACGTGGTCCAGGAGGAGTCGTGGGTGTCGCTGCGCCTGCGCTACCTGACCCACCCGCGCCGGGGCACCCGGGTCCGGAACGAACTGTACCAGCGGATCCTCGAACGGTTCACCCAGCACCCCGACCGCGTGAAGTTCCCCGTGGGGCGCAACCGGTAGCCGGCGGTTCGATCCGCGGGCGTCAAGCGCGCCGGTCCCGGCTGACCGGCGCGGCGACCCGACGGCGGCCAGCGCCGAACCGAAAGCCGAAAAGCCGGTCGGCCCCGACGGGGTGGCGATGGAAACTGGCGCCGTCCCGGTCGCGGATCTCGCCGGCGGGATCGACCTGCAGGCCACGATCGAGAGCGGGCAGTCCTACCTCTGGCGGCGCGCGGACGGCGCGATGTACGAGACGGCGGCGCCCCGCGGCGGCGACGCCTGGTACGAGACCGTGGTGCCGCCGCTCGACGGGGTGAGCGACGAGCGCGCGGTCGTCCGGGTCAGGCAGGCCGACGGCCGACTGGAGTGGGAGTCGACGACCGACGCCGTCCCCCTGCTCACGCACCTGCTCCGCCTCGACGACGACCTCCCCGCGATCCGGGCCGCGTCGCCGGACGATCCGCTGATCGAGCGCGCCTACGACGCCTACCCGGGGATGCGCCTCGTGCGCGACCCGCCGTTCGCCTGTCTCGTCTCCTTTATCTGTTCGGCCCAGATGCGGGTGTCGCGCATCCACCGGATGCAGGTCTCCCTGGCCGAGGCCTTCGGCGACGCGATCGTCGCGGACGACCGCCGGTTCGCCGCGTTCCCGACGCCCGCCCAGCTCGCGGCGGCCTCCGAGTCCGACCTGCGGGACCTGAAACTCGGCTACCGGGCGCCGTACGTGGCCCGGACGACCGAGATGGTCGCCGCGGGGGAGGTCGAGCCGGCGGCCGCGCTCGACCGTCCCTACGAGGACGCCCGCGAGTTCCTCACGCAGTTCGTCGGCGTGGGCGACAAGGTCGCGGACTGCGTCTGCCTGTTCTCGCTGGGCTATCTGCAGGCGGTGCCCCTCGACACCTGGATCCGGTCGGCGATCGCGGACCACTACCCCGACTGCGACCGGGGCGGATACGCCGAGACCTCGCGGGCTATCCGCGAGCGCCTCGGCGGCGAGTACGCCGGCTACGCGCAGACGTACCTGTTCCACTACCTCCGCAACGGGGGCGAGTGAGCCGTCGCGCCGGCGGGAGCGCGAGGGACGGCAGCGCGAGTCGACGATCCGGTGACGACGGAGGATCGACGGCGAGTACGGGCCGTCGATCCGGCGCGTCGACGGTCGATGGACGGCGGGCGCTCGCCGCCACGAGGCCGGCGAATTCGACGGTTTGAGCGGGTTGGCCGAACCTTCATGGCGGTGGACGTACAAGTCTCACACGTCATGGACTGCAGAGTGGTCGTCGAGGCGGCGGTCCCGGTGTACGACGTGGCGACCGAGGACGAGGCGATCCGGATCGCCATCTCCAAGACCGGGGAGATGCTCAACCCCGACCTCAACTACGTCGAGATCAACATGGGCTCGCGGACGACCCCCGGCGGCGAGGAACTCCCGCCGGCGTTCATCGCCGCCGACGAGGCGCTCGTCGCGCTGGAACTGGAGATGACGGTGTTCAACGTCGAACAGGAGGAACACGCCTCCCGGATCGCCCGCAAGGAGATCGGCCAGCGACTCGAAAACGTCCCGCTCAAGGTCCTCTCGGTCGATCGAATCGAGGAGACCGACGAAGACGACGAGGGGTCCGACGACGACGCGGACGACGCCGACGCCTCCGACGATGCGGACGCGACCGACGATGCGGACGCGACAGACGACGCCGACGCCTCCGACGATGCGGACGCGACCGACGATGCGGACGCGACAGACGACGCCGACGCGACCGACGACGAGGACGACGAACTCCTCCCGGAGTTCGAGGAACTCGTCGAGGACTCCTGACCGGGGCCTCGTCTCGGCCGGCTCCGTCGCCCTCTCTGCCGTCTCCCTCTCTGCTCCCGCGTCCTGCGCCCACGTCACCCCATAGCCGGTCGGTTCCCGGGCACGGTCGACCGGCCCCAAATCCCGTACTCCGACGACGATCCCGTCCCGCGGTTACCGGTACGCCACGACGTCGACGAACGCCGACGCGTCCGCGGTCAACCACGTCTCCATCCGGTCGACGCCCGACAGTCCGGCGGGACACAGCGTCGCCCGGTCGGGCCGGTCGTCGTAGGAGACGAGGATCAACCGGAGGACCGACGACGCCGCGTCCGTAGACTCGTTGGCGTCCACCTCGTCTACGTCGACCGCGTACCGATCGTCGAGGTCGCCTGCGTCACGGTCGTCGGAGCGGGTCGGGCGCTCGGTCACGTCGACACCATATCCGGCGGTTCGGCCGCCTACAAAGCGCCTGCTAATTGGCGTCCGTGCCGTTCGGTTGGGGGACGGAGTCCTCAATATGCATCCCAGAGGACGGAGCGGCCGGAGAGAGAGAGCGGCCGCTCGGAGGCGCGACGAGTTCGGAGGAGACAGGATCAGTCGTTTAGTCGGCCGTGGGCGCGACCGGTTCGCTGTCGGCCTCGATGGACGACGTGATGCCCTTGGCGATCTCGAAAACGGCGTTTTTGTGCTCTGTTTTCGACTTGTGGATCGATGTCGGCTGCACGCCGAGCTCGGCGTACGAATCCATATCGAAATCCTCGTCCTCCCAGTTCTCGACCTGAGCGCGTACCTCTGCGAGCAATCCGTGCAGGTGGATGAGCTCCTGCTTCTTCATGAGCACGTCAATCTTGCGGGTGGAGGGTTATATTACTATCTTGAGACGCGTTAACAACCATCTGTCGAATTTCCGCCGTTTGGGGCCTGGTTCCTCACTTTCCTTAATTTCACCGCCGCGAGTTTTACACGATCGTTCATATCAGTCGGAGAGGAGTCACGCCGGGGCGTCGGAGTCAGTGACGTTTTTTTGCGGCGACCCCCTGAGAGCACGTATGGACTACGAAGACCAACTCGACCGGGCGCTGGCGGACACCCCCGACATCGAGGACACGGGGAGCCGATTCGAAGTCCCCGACCCGGAGATCAGAGAGGAGGGCAACGCCACGATCTACGAGAACTTCCAGGCGACCCTGGACCGACTCGACCGGGACGAGAATCACGTCCTCAAGTTCCTCCAGTCGGAACTGGGAACGAGCGCGGGCATCGACGAGAAGGGGCGCGCGCGCTTTACCGGGTCGTTCAAACAGCGCCGCGTCGCGGAAGCCATCGACGAGTACGTGGACGCGTACGTCCTGTGTAACGAGTGCGGGCTGCCGGACACGCGACTGGTCACCGAACAGGGCGCTCGCGTCCTCAAGTGCGACGCCTGCGGGGCACTGTCGCCCGTCCCCGACGAGTGAGGACGCCTACTCGAACTGTCTGAGGGTCTCCAGGTCGCGTTCGGTGCGCATGAACTCGGCGACCCGCCGGGTCGCGTGACAGCCAGGGCAGCTGAAGTTCTGTCGGTGACCCGGGAGCTCGCCGGGGCTCGTCTCCCAGTCCTTGCCACACTCGGGGCACAGCAGTCTGACGAACGCCTCGACCATGTTCCACCGTGCCTCCGACGCGCAATAAAGGTTTTCGCGGTCGACCGCGCTGCCGCTGCCCCCCGATTCGACTGCGGTCGTCGTCAGGGGGACGTCGCCGGCTCTCCGCCCATCGGCCGGTTCAGGCGAGGACGCCGGTGTCCTCCGCTTCGAGTAGCTCCTTGTACCGGTTGCGGATGGTGACCTCGCTGATGTTGGCGATCTCGCTGACCTCGCTCTGGGTCACCTTCTCGTTGGTGAGCAGGGCGGCGGCGTACACCGCGGCGGCGGCGAGGCCGACGGGGGACTTGCCGGAGTGGACGCCCTGTTCCTTGGCGTTCCTGAGCAGCTGGCGCGCGCGGCGCTCGGACTCGTCCGAGAGGTCGAGGTCCGAGGCGAAGCGGGGCACGTACTGCTCGGGGTCGGCGGGCTGGATCTCCAGTTTGAGTTCGCGCACCACGTACCGGTAGGTGCGGGTGAGCTCCATCTTCTCGACGCGGGAGACGGCCTCCATCTCGTCGAGGCTGCGCGGCGTGCCGACCTGCCTGGCGGCGGCGTACAGCGAGGCGGTGGCGACGCCCTCGATCGAGCGTCCGGGCAGGAGGTCCTCGTCGAGCGCGCGGCGGTAGATCACCGACGCGGTTTCGCGGACGTTCTCGGGCAGGCCGAGTGCCGAGGCCATCCGGTCGATCTCGCCCAGCGCCTGCTTGAGGTTGCGCTCCTTCGAGTCCCGGGTGCGGAACCGTTCGTTCCAGGTGCGCAGGCGCTGCATCTGCTCGCGCTGGCGCGAGGACAGCGCCTTGCCGTAGGCGTCCTTGTTCTGCCAGCCGATGTTCGTCGACAGCCCCTTGTCGTGCATCATCGTCGTCGTCGGGGCGCCGACGCGCGACTTCGAGTCGCGCTCGGAGGCGTCGAAGGCGCGCCACTCCGGGCCGCGGTCGACCGCGGCGTCATCGACGACGAGTCCACACTCGCTGCAGACGGTCTCGCCGTGTTCGGTGTCGGTCACGAGCTGCCCGCTACATTCGGGGCAGGTGTCGACCGACTCCTGGGTCGTCTCGGTCTCTGTCTCTCTGGTGCTCGTGTAGGTTCTGATTGTTGTGTCGCTCATGGTGGGGATGGGCGGACGTGCGCCTGACCGACACCGGAACGGAGGGAGACGAGGAGAATCCGGCGGGGCGCGTCCTTACCAGTTGTAAGCGGGGAAAGTATATAAACCTTTCGTAGGTGTGCGTGGGAGATAACCGCGCGACATAGCCGCGAAATCACGCTCATTGGGTCGGTGTCTGGGGTGCCTCGGCTGGATCGTCATACTGTATGAATGTTTCGCCAGCGGGGACGGGGTCGACTGTCGCGCACGGGTCGGCCGTTCGACTACCGTCGATCACGCCGATTACCTGTCCGTCGGCGGCCACAAAGAGGGTTTTCCGAACTCCGACCGGACTCTCACCCAAATTCGGTTCGTCGCGCCGTACCCGTCCGCCGACCGCGGATCGTCGGCCCCGTCAGAGCCAGCCCTCGGCGCGGAAGTACGCGACCATGATCAGCGAGACGAGCGCCATCCCGACCATCACGGCCGGGTAGCCGTACGTCCACCCGAGTTCCGGCATGTTGAACGGGCCGCCGTCGAAGTTCATGCCGTACACGCCCACGATGAACGTCAGCGGGAGCAGGATCGTCGCCACCACGGTGAGCGTCTTCATCACCTCGTTCGTCGACTGGGACAGGGTGTTGAGGTAGATGTCGCGGGCGCCCCGGGCCAGGTCGCGGTAGGTCTCGGTGAGGTCGACTAGCTGGACGAGGTGGTCGTACACGTCGCGGTAGTACTTCTCGGTCTGCTCGCGGACGTGGTCGGGGTCGCCGCGGGCCAGCACGCCGATCGCCTCCCGGGTCGGCCACAGGAGCTTCCGAACGGAGAGCAGGTCGCGCCTGACGGCGTTCAGGTCCTCGAGGACGTCCGGATCCGGCCCGTCGAGGACGGCGTCCTCGATGTCCTCGATCACGTCCCCCACCTCGTCGAGGAGGTCGAAGTAGTCGTCCACGACGCCGTCGATCACGCGGTAGGCGGTGAAGTCCGGCCCGAGCCGACGGAGCCGGCTCTCCCCGCCCGCCACCGCCCGCCACACTTCGTCGACCTCGGGCACGGTGCCGGTGGACATCGTCACGAGCCAGTCCCGCCCAACGAACAGCCCCACCTGCTCGGTTCGCACCTCCTCCTCGAAGGTCGTCTCGCCGCCCTCCAGGCGGGCGGTCTTCACCAGAACGAACGTGTGTGTCGGGAACTCCTCGGTCTTGGGTCGCAGGTCCCGGCCGACGTCCTCGACCGAGAGCGGGTGGATGTCGAAGGTCTCGGCCACGGCGTCCAGTTCCGCGCGCTCGCCCTCCGCGACGCGAACCCAGGTCGTCCCGTCGGCGTCGCGGGCGGCCTCGACGTCGTCGTAGCGCTCGACGCCGGACTCCGAGAACGCGATGGCGTCGATCACCCGCTCTCCCCTCCCACCGCGACGAGCGTGAGGCCGACCATGACCCCCGTCACCGACAGGGCCCGACCGGGGTAGGCGTGACGGATCCCCACGAGGTAGCCGGCGACGGCCGCGACGACGAGCGCGATCCCGACGGCCCGGACGCGGTCCATACCACCGCCACCGAAGGCAGGCAAAAAAGCCTTGCCGCGCTCGCGCCGGCCGACGCCGTCACCGGTCCTCGTCTGACCCGCCCGCATCCTCGGCGTCGGTCCGGTCGTCGTCCGCCGCGACCCCGTCGTCCGCCGCTGCCACGTCCTCGTCCGCCTCTGGCACGTTCTCGTCCGCCTCTGTCACGTTCTCGTCCGCCTCTGTCACGTCCGGGTCAGCCGCGTTCTCGTCACTCACTGTCGCGTCGCCGTCGACTTCCACATCGTCGCCGTCGACCTCCACACCGTCGCCGTTCGCTTCGCGCGTCCGGTTCGCGGCCGCGATGCGCCGACCGGCGTGGACGTAGTACGCGAGCGCCGCGAAGGGGAGGATCAGCGCCGCACCGACCCAGGCGTGGCGAGAGCGACCCCAGTCGACGCCCTGGCGGCGGAGCGACCGGACGTCGACGAGGACCAGTCCGGCGAAAAAGAGGTGCGTGACGATCAGGGCCGCCAGCGCGGCCCACATCTCGATCCCGACGCTGGCGACGAACATCACCGCGCCGAGGACCCAGACCACCGGGATGATCGGCCTGACGAACCCCCGGACGCGTCCGGCGTCGCCGTCGGGGTCGACGGGCGGTGTCGGTGCGTAGCCGTCCGCGCGTTCCGTACTCATGGCCCCCTCTGCGACCGCCGTCGGTAAAAATCCGGGCGCTCGCGGCGGCGTCGGTGCCGTCGAGGGGGGCGTCGATCAGCCGAGTCGCTTGACCTCGATCTCGTGGCGGTCGCGGTCGACGCGCAGGGTCACGGCGTCGACGATCCGCTCTCGGACGGTCGCGCGCCAGCGCTCGACGGCGTCCGCGTGGGCCTCCCGGTGGGCCGACGGGGAGTACTCGCCGCGCTCGCGGAGGGCGTCCTCGGTGGCGTCCACCGTCGGGTACGGCGGCACGCCGTCGACCAGCCGCGCCGGCGCCAGGAGTACGGGATCGACCTCGCTCTCGCCGGGCGAGTCGGCTCGCCCAACGACGTGGAGCCGCGCCCGCATGCGACCGCTGAACGGAGGCGTGACGCGCAACACGGTCTCGCGGTCGCTCCGGATCCGGGCTTCGAGGGCGGTGACGACGTCGTCGACTCTGACTGCGACCGACCGGATCGTGCGCGGGTCGGTGGCGTCGCGGACCCGGTCGACCGCGTCGTCTCTGTCGGTCATGTGCCGGATACGCGGGGGCTCGGGCTACGCGTTTCGATCCGATGGACGAGCCTCCGTCGCTCGGCCCGGGCTCACGGGTCCCCACCGAACCCCGTCTCCGGTTTCTGACTGAGTGTCCCGCCGCAGTCCGGACACGTCGCCCGGTACGATCCGGCGGTCACGCGAGTCCCACACGAGTCACACACGAACGTTCGCCGCTCGACCATACGGCCCGTCCTTGGGTCGAGCGACCGTTAAGTGTTGGCACGGGACAGGCGGGGCGAGGGTGCCGGGTGAAAGGGCAGAACGGCGGATACGTGAGTGGAAAGTGAGACCGGGAGAACGGTGAAAGGGGGTGGAGAGCGAGACCGGGAGAGACGGGGCCGTCACCGCGTCCGACCGCTCAGGAACCGAGGTCGAACAGTTCGGCGGCCTGTTCCATGTCCTTGTCCCCGCGGCCGCTGAGGTTGACGAGGATGGTGTCGTGGTCGTCGGCGATCTCCTTGGCCAGCGCGATGGCGTGGCTCGACTCCAGGGCCGGAATGATGCCCTCGGACTCGCTCAGTTCGCGGAACGCTGCGAGCGCCTGGTCGTCGGTGACGGCGCGGTACTCACAGCGGCCGATCTCGCGGAACATGGCGTGCTCGGGGCCGACGCCGGGGTAGTCGAGGCCGGCCGACACCGAGTGGACCTCGACGTCCTCGTCGATCACGCGCGTCTTCATTCCGTGGATGACGTCCTGGCGACCCGAGGCCAGCGGCGCGGCGTGTCGGGTCGAGTCGCCGCCCTCGCCGCCGCCCTCGCCGCCGTAGAAGGCGACGTCGTCGTCGCGGAAGGCGTGAAAGAGGCCGATGGCGTTCGAGCCGCCGCCGACGCAGGCGACCGCGGCGTCCGGGAGCCCGCCGATGCGCCGTTGGATCTGTTCTCTCGCTTCCTCGCCGATCACCGACTGGAACTCCCGAACCATCCGGGGGAACGGGTCGGGACCGACGACCGATCCCACGAGGTAGTGCGTGTCGTCGACGTTCCCCGCGAAATCTTCGAGGGCGGCGTCGACGGCGTCGGCGAGGCCGGCGCCGCCGCGGGTGACCTCGTTGACCTCGGCGCCCATCAGTCGCATCCTGAAGACGTTCATCTTCTGGCGCTCGACGTCCTTCTTGCCCATGTAGATCTCCGTGTCGAGGTCGAACAGGGCCCCGACCATCGCGGTCGCGGTGCCGTGCTGGCCCGCGCCCGTCTCGGCGATCAGACGGTCCTTGCCGGCCTTCTTGGCGAGGAGCGCCTGCCCGAGGCAGTTGTTGATCTTGTGGGCCCCGCCGTGGAGCAGGTCCTCGCGCTTGAGGTAGACGTCGGCGCCGTACCGCTCGGACAGCGTCTTCGCGTGGGTGATCGGCGTCGGTCGCCCCGCGTACTCCTCCAGGACCGCGCGGAACTCCGCCTGGAATTCCTCGGTCGGGACGATGGATTCGAACGCCTCGGTCAACTGGTCGAGCGGCTCGTGCATGACCTCCGGGACGTGCCGGCCACCGAACTGGCCGAACTCGCCCGATTCTTCGGGTGCCATACTGTCGGTGACGTCCGCTGGGGCACAAATACGTGTGGGTGACGACGCGACCTGAATCCGACGCGACCTGAATCCGACGCGACCTGAATCCGACGCGACCTGAATCCGACGCGACCTGAATCCGACGCGACCTGAATCCGACG
>Ga0207718_100790_pt1 | contig 22395 bp, 33 predicted proteins | sample A23M2SouthBayCA_FD_187749 | JGI IMG/M metagenome (GOLD analysis project Ga0207718, IMG submission 187749) | Aerobic enrichment media microbial communities from Eden Landing Ponds, California, USA - A23 M2 (SPAdes) | ecosystem: Environmental > Aquatic > Marine > Unclassified | place: Emeryville... | reverse complement strand
GGCGACGCTCTCGAACGCCGATCCCGAACAGATGGACCTGTACGTCCAGCTCAACTACGGCTCGGACGTCGACCCGCTCGACAGCGCGGAACGGCGACAGTTACGCGAGGTCTGGTCGAACATGCCAGTCGAGAACCCCGACGGCTCGACCGGGATAGATCTACACCTCGTCCACCGGGGTGATCGTGCCGGGCGGCTCGGTGAGGAGGTCCCGATCGGCGGCTCGGGGGCGGTCGACCGCTACTACACCGAACAGCGGTTGGGCGATCGATACTGCACGTACCATCAGGTGACGCTCGGACAGATCCAGGACGACGAGACGATCGGCTACGCCGAGACGCCCGGTCACGCCTCGATCCTCGACGGGTCGAACTTCGGGAGTTACGACGGCGACGTCTCCTTCCGTGCCGCGATGATCACCCACGCGCTGTTGCACAACGTCGCCGGCGAGGTCGACGGCAGTGTCCACACCGACGGCGGCTGGCTCGACTACCCGGACGAAGACAACGAACGACTCTCCGACGCGGTCGCCACAGAACTGGAGACCGACGGCTTCGTCACCTCGTCGTTCACCCAGCAGCGCTGTGAGTCGTAGCAACAGGACTCTCTGTTAGGAGAGCGTCATACGATGGTTCGCGTGACTGTTCTTCGTTACCCTGATTCTCTCAGTGCACGAGACGCACGGATCACACAGTACATGGATTTTATTTTGGAGTGTCACGACTACCAACCATGAATCGAAGGTGGTTCGTTTGTGGCTTCTGTTCAACATTACTCACTCTGACTGGATGTACCACGGACAGGGAGCCAACTGGGACTCCAAATCGGGTGTCTGAAGACCCGCCGGAATGGTTGAGTAGCACAGTCACATGTAAGTCAGTGGGCGGTTCTCTTGTGTTGTCTGAAGATTATGATTCTGTGAGAAATTCAACAAAAATAGTCAAATACAATTCCTTTTCAAACACGTCTCGACTGATAATTGAATTCGCAATAGAAAATCAAGCGGCAAAAACATGTTCAGATGAAGGGGGCAAGTGAGTTTGGAACACTTCTCGAAACAATTGCTGACCGCGTACCCGCCGATGATCGGAATAATCGCCCAAACAGCATCGCAATTCAAATTGGATCCAAATATTATTACATAACTGATATGGCCGCTTTCGATCAAGTACTCATTGGTTAGTCATTTTATCAATCATGTGGGGGCCATGTACAAGCGTGATATTACGCTTACTTGAGCTGTATTAACCCCGAAGCATCGATCGTAGTTCGTTCAGTACGCAGAATACACTGAACAGGGGCGTGTTTAGACGCTAGTAAGAGCGGCTAAATATCGAACTTACTAGGAAGTGAAGCGGGAAGAGGAGTTTGTGTCCACCAAACTCAGCCCCTTCACTGAACGGGTTGTCTCGCTTGCTCAAAAAGCCGTCGTCGGCGAGCCAGATCCAGCGTTCGAAGAAGGTGGAAATGGCTACGCAGACTGGGTTATCGTGGCGATTCACGGCCTCCGCGAGTACTTAGATCATACGTATCGGCAGCTGCTGGACGTGCTTCACGAAATGCATGGAATTGTCGCCAAACTCGACCTAGAGGTGGCTAATCTGACTGATTTCACGACCGTATGTACGCACAAGCAGGATCTGGAAATGCGGATCTGGCGCGTCTTGCTGCGGTTGTCGGCGGAATTGCACGATCTCGGTGATGTGCGGGCGATCGACGCAACCGGGATGGATCGGATCACCGCCAGCCAACACTACGCAAAACGGACGAACTACACCTTCGAGGCGGTGAAAACGACGCTTCTCAGCGATTGCAAGCCTGGTGCAATTCTAGATATACATTGCTCGATGAAACAACCGCACGATTCTAAGATTGGCTGGCAGATGGTCAAACGCAATCTCGACAAACTGAACATTCTTACTGCTGACAAAGGCTACGACTGGTGGCTCCTTCGCCAAAGATTGCGTGCAGAAGGCGTTAAACCGGTGATCAAGCACCGCGAATTCGGCTGGCACGGCATCGCGAACAATCTCTTGCAAGATGATACGATCTAGCATCAACGCTCGAACGCCGAATCCACATTTTTCGCGCTGCGCCGCAAATACGGTGAGATTGTTCGAGCTCGAACCTGGTTCGGTCAGTTCCGAGAGCTCGTCCTGAAATGCGCTGTCAGAAACATCGAACGCAGTGTCAGCCACTCACAACCCTGAATTCACGCGTCTAAACAAGGCCGGATTTTGGAAAGTCAGGACTGCCATCGAACGGTGGTTCGTGTAGTGTATTGTCGGATTCATCCTGCGCCTGAACGCGCAGGTATTCTCCTTGAATCTGTATAATTCCTCCTTGAACAACCCGTTGTCGAGCGCTTCCTCTAATTGCGCATCCGGGTACCACCAGCACCTTGCAATGGCGGCAATGGCATCGGGAATTTGATTGCCGGTGTCTTTCATTTCCCTTTCGTTTGACGCCATTGTTGTTATTCGTCTGACCCGCCATCAGCTATTGACTTTTTCACCATATCTCGTCGCTGGATTGGGAGATAATAGAATCCGATCGTAACGATGAGTGCACCTACTGCGGTCAAGCCGGCCGTAATCGCCAACTCAATCAGCGTTGGTGTGTAAACGCCTGACTGAGCCCAGATGTTCGAACCCATGCCGGCGTATTCCCCGGTTGTTATTCCAGGAGCGTCGTTGATATTGACAGCTTGATACCCCTCGAAAATGAGACGAACTCCTTCAAAGATAACTCCGAAAACCGCGAGTGCTCCAGCCGTAAAGACGGCCCATGCTTGCTTGCGAATCGACGGTATCGCCATCAGTAAGATAGGTATCGCACCACCGGGGATAGTCCAGAGCCAGAAAAACGAGGTTTCTCCGATAAGGAACCCACTTGTGATCGCCCAGAAATCGAAATTGGCCGCCCAGGCGTGTGGGAGACGTTCTGCCGCTAGTAAGTAGACAACGTGAACCGCCAAGAACACGCCTAGAGACTTGCCTAGTCGAGTACGCAGATCGGTCTCAAACTCGAAGTTCGTGAACCGATCGGCAATGATAGCCGTCACGAGCAGTAGTCCGAGACCGGAAACTAGTGCCTTCACGATGAACGTCGGTGCGACAAGCGGACTGAACCAGCTACCGCGGCCAACCTGAGTGGCAAAAATCCAGCCCGTCACAGAGTGTAGCATGACTGCGAGCGGTAACGCAATAGCCGCAGACCAGAACGCGACTTTTTTGTCGCGCTCGCGTCCCTCAGCAGAGTCCTCGGTTCCCAAAGCCAAGGCTGAACCGCGTGCGGCCAGGTCACGTCGCGTGAGCAACCAGAGATACCACACGTTGAACAGCCCGTACAGGACAACGATTGCGAAGTCCCACACCATCGGCGACCTGAAGTCAGGTGTCACGAAGAACTGGTAGATCCGCGCAGGGCGACCGATATCGGGCAGGATGAGTAGCCCTGCGACTGTGATGCAGCCGAGACTCAACAGGACACCAAAACGTGCTAGACTCTCATACCGATCCGAATGGAAGAACTTCGGTGCACTGGAGATTATCAATCCACCTGCCGAGAGACCGACGAACAGCACGAACAGCATGATGTATAATCCCCAAGAGAACACGTTTCGCATTCCTGTAACGATGAGTCCTGTCTGAAGTTGCTGATACCAGGCTACCATCCCCCCGAAGATGATCAGGCTGAGGAAACCTACCCACGCCTTTCCGAGGGTGCCGAATTTACTATCGACGACTCCGGGGGAATCATGTGATTCCATTATCAGTCACCCCCTTCTGTGGACACGATGTTCGGATTCCCAGTTTCTTTTTGCTCAGTCCCTTCTAGTTCGTTTCCGCTCCGCTTACGGCCTGGGCTCATTTCTCCACGGATATAGTAGGTCTTCGGCTGGGTGTCGCGGTCTTCCAGGAGTTGATCGGTTTCGTACTGGTCTATATACCGAGAGACCGTGCTTTTCTCGTCATCAAGGTCGCCGAAGATGCGTGCGTCTGAAGGGCAAGCAACAGTGCATGCTGGGTCCAGTCCCTCATCTACGCGATGACTACAAAACGTACATTTTTCGACAACCCCCTGCTCCCTCTGAGAGACGTTGCCTGTCCCGTCCGTAGGAAGAGTTACTGGCTCGTCCCAATTGAAGACGCGTGCATTGTACGGACAGGCAGCCATGCAGTATCGACACCCGATACATTTGTCGTAGTCGATCTCGACAATCCCATCGTCTCGTTTTGTTGTGGCATTCACTGGACAGACCTTTACACATGGAGCGTTCTCGCAATGCTGGCACGAGAGTGGAAGGTGATTCATTGACAACGTTCCATCTTGTCCATCGGTTGGATACGAGCCCGCTGGGCTATCCATGGACTCACCACCTTCAGTGAGTATCCGATTCCATTGCTGACTCATGCTCACATTGTTTTCTTCTGAGCAGCTCACTGCACACGCGTTACAGCCAATACAACGCTCAAGATCGATGACCATCCCATAGTTAGTCATCAGTTGTCACCCCCGTTTGGGAAGCCACCGAGCCAGTCAGACTTCTCGGGGTCGGTGTACATGCTGGTATCGATGTCGCTGGGTGCAGGTTCTACCTCGGCACGAACATCGTAGAACACGAACGTTGGAGCCAGCTTGTTTACTTCATCGTGTGTGAGATTCTGCAAGTCTCCTCTGATGAAGTCCTCGTTCCACCAACCCTGATCGATGTTAATCAATCCCGGTTGCATTCCCTCATTATAATTTGTTTTAACCACGACCTCTCCCCGGTCATTATAGACGCGGACATAATCGCCGTTGTCGATACCCCGGCTCTCAGCATCCGATGGATGAATGTCGAGGACAGGCTCGGGATTGAATTTGCGGATCATGGCGTTATCCGCCCACTGTGAGTGGATTCTCCATTTGGAGTGTTTCTGCATGAACATCAGCGGATACTCATCCGCTAATTCGTGGTCATCGGCTGTTCTGTCTTCAATAGGGCGAGGGAGATCTAAGACGGTCCCTGTATCTTCGACTGGCTTCGTCTCGTCGTATAGTTCAATACGACCGGTGTCGGTGGGGAACGGTTCAGTGTACTTGATGACCTCATCTTCAACTCGAATATTACCGTTCTTGCGTAATTCGTCGAAGGAGAATCGGTCATCATTCGACGCTATCTTGCGAAGTTCTGCCTGTTTATCGCCGAGGAACAGGTCCTCGTAACCGAGCTTCTCAGCGAGTTCAGAGAGGATATAATAGTCATCTCGTGCGTCCCACAGAGGCTCATGCGCTTTTTGTCGGTACGAGATGTGTGGATGAGAGCCCCATGCGTCAGTGATATCTTCCTTTTCGAACCAATGGGCTGCTGGCAACATGATGTCCGCATGTTCGACGGTCGAGGATTTGACGATATCTGCCCAGACGACCATGTCTAAGTCTTTCAGCATCTCGATCCGACTTTTCCTGTCTGGGACTTGGTTTATTAGCCGATTAGATTGCATCCCGTAAACCGCTTTGATCGGATGAGGATCACCTGTTGCAAGCACCTCCTGGATGTTCTCCATTTTCACGGTCGAGATTCCCTCAGCACCATCCGGACTTCCATACTCGCCAGTATGCAACGTCGTCCCACTCGGGTGATGGGAATGGATCGTTCCAGACTTCCCATAATCGCCCGTGAGCGCGAGGATGATAGCGTAGGTTTGACCAAATACGTGGCCGTACTTGTACCGGCCGATCCCATAACTTGGAGCAATACCTCCTGGTCCCCGTGTTGCTAACCACGACGTTGCTGTGCGAATGTCATTTGCATTCAGACCGGCCGTATCAGCGACTGCTTCAGGTGTATACTCGGCGACATGGTCTTTGAGAAGAGTGAGACCAGTTGTCGCTTCGATTCCGTCCACGGAATACGAGCCAAATAATGCAACTTCCGCATGTGTGTCTGGTTCGAGCGGGATCGGCTCGCCGGTTTCTGCGTGAACTCCAACGACTCGATCATCGTTGTCTTCCCCGCCGAGATCACTCATCCGTACCATTTCTCCAGAGTCGTCACGGATGAGGGCACCAGCAGTCGTTCGCTCACGAAGGAATTCCGCATCGTACATCTCCTCCGAGAGAATCTCGTGAATCATCGCCAATCCGAGATGGGTGTCCTTTCCTGGCCGAATAGGGAGCCAAAGATCAGCTTTCGACGCTGTCGTCGTGTATACGGGATCGACAACCACCAATTTCGCACCGTTTTCGATAGCGTCGAGTAGCTTCGAGGAATCTTGTTGGAACTGGCTCTCAAGGATGTCTGACCCCCAGACGATGATCGTTTGCGCGTTCTCCCAGTCTTCGGAGAGATTTGTCGGGGGAAGGTAGAACCCGTAGCCAGTGATTCGATTGAAACCGAAACCGACGTTCGTGTCGATGGCGGTCTCCCACTGTGTCGCTCCCCATTTGTTGGCCAGCCGTCCAATGATATCTCCGCCGACACCATTATCCCCCGATGCTACGTGCATCCACACGCTCTCCGGTCCGTACTCTTCTCTGATGCGTTTCATCTCATCCGCAACGTATGTGAGTGCGGTGTCCCAAGAGACGCGCTGATACTCGGCATCCGGACCCCGTCCTTCTGGGTTGGGATTGCCAGGCTCCCAGTCAGCCCGCACCATCGGATATTTGAGCCGTTTGGGACTGTAGACGCGCTGAACTTGCGACTGCCCAAGGAGACACCCTCGCCGGTATTGTTCGTCGTCCGTCATTTGGGGCTCGACGAATTTTACCTGTCCATCACGTACATGAACATTTAGCGGGCACTTCCCTCGACAGTTTGGTGCGCAAGCGGTGTTGATTACATCCGTCGTATCGAACAATGACTCGATCGTACCCGAACTATCCTGCGCAGTCAGTGATTGTAGCACATCCGACTGTGAGGTAAGTCCAAATGCAGCTGTTGCCGCTCCAACGGAGCCGAGCATCGACCGTCTGGTAATCTTGGATTTCTCAGTCATTGTCTTCTCCGGTATGAACTGGCCGTTTATCCACTCCGAACTCCTCTATGACTTTGCGATGATACTTGTCGTAGAACTCTTCATCGCTCATTTCCCCTCGACTTGCACGAATCGCATCCCGACTCATCTGCTTTCCAAGCTCTGTATCGAATGAACTATTTACTAAGATCTCATCAGCCGTATTCTCCCACGCATCACCGATCAACGAGCTAATCGATGAGCCGGTATTTTCGGGCTGGTTGTCTTCCTCTACACCAGTTCCCGAAGCATTGTTGGGTTCGGTCATAGACTTCACAGTTACAAGTTATTCCGTAAGCGCAACTGCGGCATTCCGAATAGTTCGACTCTTTAAGGCCAACGTAGGCAGAACGAGACGGTGAATCCTCGCTTGAAACAGAAATATGGTGCTTTCAACCGCACACGACACTGGAGGAAGCAATTCCGTGAACTCGTTGTCGGATGTCTAACTCACAATCTCCACAAGACACGGTGAACATTCAATAAAGCGATACAATTATCACGATGAACAGAGCCTGAGCTACTCATCGAACAGATTCTTCACTATCTTCGCCTCCGCAGAACCAAGACGCTCAGAGCAAGTTGATTTATTCACATCGAATTCTTCAGCGATGTCTTGTAATGTGATCTTTCGATCTTTGTCATAATATCCTTCTTGTACAGCGAATTCAATACAATCCTTCTCACGCTCTGTGAGAGTTGCTACGTTTATGGCTCTAATTTCAGCAATGTCTTTTTTCTTGCCTGAAATAGTGAGGCTCCGTATCGAGGCGTTCCTCCCACTTTGCCTGAGATCTAGTACAAGATTGCGTAACGTCTTTTTATTTGAGAGAAAAACTTCTGCAACTGCTTTCATATCTTCGACTCGTTTAAATCTAGGATAACATCCGTTCCTCCGGAAAGACGGACAGCTACAATTCCCGACTTCCTGTTCAAGTCTTAATTTATCAGAATTACAACCATCTATACTGTCTACCAAATCAACCTCCATATAGCAAGTGCCCTTATCATGATATATTGTGATATCATTTGGGTTTTCACTGAGTTTAGTGACCATCGGACACGAAGTGTTTTCAGGGATATCCCACACTAATTCAGCCCTGAAGTCAAGCTGTTCGGTCGGATCGGTTCCAGCCTCGGTTGTTGATGGCATTGGCCTAACGGATTACCGTGACGGTCGACAATCCAAGTAAATACTTTCCCAGAACGGCCTTTATCGTGTCGTGCTTTTTCAGAACCTTAGAAAACTCTGCATGGCAACTACCGATTGTGGGCAGGAACAAGCTCTCAATGATTGATCAGAGGTCTGAGGTAGCTGGTGTTGGCATCCGTCCTGGTCTCCGTTGGAAATTCAACTGGATCGTAGAAATTCCACTCGCGGTCTTGAATATGAAAGAGTGGGACACTCCGGATCCCACCCTACGGATGCTGTACCTGGTTCTCGCGGGCGTCGTGAGTCTGCTGAGCGCGACGCGAGCACGGGCTGTCACGTGACGAATTGGGTGGTCGGGACACTCACAGCGCCCTTCACGGGCGTCAACATGGTGAACGGACTCTTTGAAGCAGTGTACCGAAACCCCCGCGAGTCCATAACTGACGTTTTCCACTTCTCAAGCCCTCTACTACTGCCTAAGCGCACCCGTATTGAAATCGGCTAGATTTCGTTACGAGTCGTGATTCGTGATTCGCGTTGAGACGATAGGGATACTCCGACAAAATCAACCGCTCGTTGAGTCAATCGAGAAAAATCTGGTCATAGCCCTTCTCTGGAACGAATAGTATGGATCCGCCTCGCCTGCGCCCTACTCACTCTGAACCGAGGCCAAGCCGCTCGTAGAACGTCCGCGGATCGACGATCTCTATCCCACGGAACGTCCCCAAATCCAGAAGGTGCTGATCGCCAGACACCACAAAATCGACATCGCCCGCCACAGCCGCTTCAAGGAATTTGTCGTCGTCGGGATCGGGTCCGACCGCCTCGATGTCTACGTCAGGATCGACGAACTCCGCAAAGTACCGCACTGTCTCGACTTCCTTCTGAATCTCGTCGTCGTCCATCCCGAACCGATCGGGATACTTTTGCAGTGTGTCTCGGAACTCGTGGAGTGTCGCGACAGAGACGACGACCTCGTACTCGCCTTCGAATCCGGCGACTAGCACCTCGTGGGGAATCCCAGTCGCGATCACACCAGAGATCAAGACGTTTGTGTCAAGTACCGCTCTCATTCCTCACTCTCACGTGCCTGATGAACCAGATCGACGACCTCGGCTTCGGAGACATCGACGGTCTCCTCACGTGCCTCGACCCGCTCTCGGAACTCCTCGACTGATGGGAGTTCAATCTTCTTGAGCATCAGTCCGTACTCTGTCGGGACGACAATCAGCTTGGTTCCCTTTTCGAGCCCGAATTCCTCGCGGAGTCGGCTCGGAATCGTGATCTGCCCTTTCGAAGTGACTGTGGTTAACTCCGGCTCGTCTGTACTCATACGTAAGGATTCCTTACAGAGACGCTTGAATCCTCCGGCTGGTTTCTGTGAGTCAATTGCGGAACCTGTGTGATCCCACGTGTACAGGTATCGATCGAACCACCTGACTGCGAGGCGATTAATTCGTTTGTTATAAGCAGTGTACCGAAACCCCCGCGAGTTCGCTGAGTTCGTAGCAGTTTAACGCTCACCCTGACGGGTTCGAGGCCGAGTTCATGGACAAGCCCCACGTCAACGAGCGAACCCGTCAGGGTGAGCGAAGTAGGGTGGGGTAGTTGACCAAATAGTCCACCCCGAAACTCAGAGACGATTTCTCAGTGCCCAAGCGCAGGGCTCCACCTCTCTACCGTTTTTCAGTCACACTCGTAGGCGACAATCTCGTCGTGCCCGCACCGCGGACACCGACTCGCGTTTGCAGTGACGGTCGTTCCACAGCGGCGACACTCGTACACCGTCGAGGAACGCCGCCAGACGAGTTCAAGCACGAGTTCTATCATCGATCCAGTTCCTCGCGAAGTTGATCCCGACGTGCTCGAATGGTCTCGATCGAAACGCCCGCCACTCCGGCCAGGTCGGACTGCGTTACCGCAATCCCATCGTCCTCGATCACGATCGCGAGACACCCAGCCGCCACGCCGACCGGCTGACACCCAATCCCGACACCTTCTGCCGTTGCCCTCTTCGCCAGCGCACGCGCTCTTCGCTCTACACACAGCTCCAGTCCGAGCTCAGAACACAACCTGGGCACGAAGGCTGCAGGATTTCGCGGCCGCACTGCCAAGCCCAGCTCGCGATTCATCACGTTGTAGGCGTTCGTGATCGCCACCGTCTCGACACGAGCCACCGCGGCCACGTCCTCGATCGTCTCGATACGTCCGTCTTCACGACAGGCAGCGTAGACGCTCGCACTCGCCATCGCTTCGATCGAGCGCCCCGTGAGGAGGTCAGCATCCTGAGCCTGCCTGAAATGCCGACAGGCTTCATCTTGCAGCGATTTGGGCAGTTCGAGCGCACTCCCCATACGAGAAATCTCACTCAACCCGATCCCGAGATTGCGCTCTGCTTTACTTCCCCAGCGTGCCCGGCCATGTTCGCGACGCAATCGGCCGAGTTGTCGACGCTTCTTCGCCGAGAGTGTGTTCCCCTTCGCATCGGTTCCGAACCCGATCTCGCTCGACAGTCCGCGGTCGTGTCTGCGTTCGGTGAGCGGAGCGCCAGTTCGATTTCTCCCCAACGTATCTGAAATCTCAGCAGACGGCTCCTCGAAGTCGAAGGGCCGATCCTCGATCACCAGCCCACAGACCGTGCAGGCCGTCTCTCCCGAATCGGTTCTGAGTCGTCCTTCACAGTCAGGACACGTCCCCTGAATCGTTCGCCCGTCGTCTTCGTCGAATCCACTGTCGTAGATGTCTCTCGTTGTCATTTCGAATCAGCGAGACCTGTGAGGCCCCGCACCCGTCAGGGGGCCATAAAATGCGGCTGTAGATTCCTACCGACCGGCATCGTGAGTTTGTACGATCACAGTCGGCTTACAGAATCTCTCCGCAAAGACACTCGTGTCCCTGACGAGACCGGCCAGTGACGTATGCATGGATCTCAGTGGCGAGTTCGTACATCGCTTCAGCACGCGCTGCTGAGGCGAGGCCATCCTGATAGTAGGTTTTTGCTCGGTGGTCACGCCAGAGATCTGCGAGATCAGCCGCCAGCGATTCTCCGAAAACACCGACCGCCGCCGCCTCGCGGTAGACACCAGGATGGGTGCCTGGGAGATCATCCGGCTGCATCGTTCCGCGTTCCAGAAGCCGGAATTCCACGGTTCGTTCGATGGCTACGAACGACGCCTCGATGACGAGTGTGTAGTAGCTGGCATCTTGGAGCGCCTCGGCACCGGCAAGCAAGCGACAGGCCTTTCGCAACTGGAGGAGGGCAGCATCCTCGACATCGAGCCCGGCCTCGATATCTGTTGGGCGACGGTCGAACGCTGCTTGAACGTCGTCGATGAGTTGCTCGATTCGCGTACTACTCATCGGTGACGACTTCTTTTCGGAGTGAGTCGAAATCATCGCTGCCGTACACTGTGATCCCCTCGGCGAAGATTTCGTAGAGTTTTGACCCAGCTCTACGTGCGCTTTCAGCGGACTCAACATACGGCTCGAACGCGAATCGGTCACCGTCGAAGCGGTCCGATTGGAGATTTGCAACGATATCGGTAATCCACCGGCGGGCTGCCGTCCGGTCGCCATCGACGACGACGAAACAATCGATGTCGCTCTGGCGGTCAGCCTCGCCCCGAGCGACGCTCCCGAAAATTACGATACCGAGGAGGTCGTCGACGTCGTCGGCGTTGGTGAGTGTGGTCCGCGTCCGGTCAACGAATGCCCGAACAGGTGCTTGAAACTCCGACTGCGGAATAGCAAGAATTGGATCATCCTTCTGGAGTCGAGCTGGGTTGATGGCGATGTAATTCCGTTGTGGGGTCTCTCGGATTTGGACCGCCCCGATACTATCGAGGAGGCCGACAGCCCGCCAGACCGTCGAGCGGGTGACATCCGTAGCGTCGACGAGTTCGGGGATTGTAAACTCCGTGTCGTGAGCATCGACGAGCAGTCGAAGGATATCGTCTGCGGCGCCGATACGAAAGACATCGGTGTCCGTGTCAGGATATGCATCGATACAAATAGTTATTTCTTGTTTTGCCATATCGGACACTATCTGATTTTGTGCAACGGGATATAAATAGGTGGTGACTTCACTACCTTACAAATCGTGCCGGTCGTCTCTCCCGAATCGGTTCTGAGTCGTCCTTCACAGTCAGGGCACGTCCCCTGAATCGTTCGACCGTCGTCTTCGTCGAATCCACTGTCGTAAATGTCTCTCATTGCTATTTCGAATCAGCGAGAGCTGCACGGCCCCGCACCCGTCAGGGGGCCATAAAATGCGGTTAGGAGAGTTCTCGCTTTCCAGTTCGATAGCACTCCCAGCAGGGAAGGTCAGCCAACTCTGCGCAGTCACACTCGGTATCGACCTCCTCGCCATCCTCGTCCTCAACTCCAGACTCACTCGGTTCTGCTCGAAGGCCACCGTCTGCGACCACTTGCACTTCCTCGACGAACTCCAAGATTGGACGGCGAATCGCCACCGCCACACGATGCTTGCACGGATTGTCGAAGCGAGCGTCGGCTGGACAGGTACATTTCATGGGTACCCCGTCCTCGACGGTGACCTCGTACTCGTGGTTCTCGGAGTTGGCGTAGCTCTCGTTTCTCACTCGTACTCTCGAATCCAGTAACTCGAATTCGAATGCCTCGTACTGGGCACGTTTCAGGACACGGTTCGGGATCTCTTCAATGGGAATTACAGTCGAATTCATCGTCGAACCTGCGGGATCGCGCCCGCACCCGTCAGGGGCGATAGAACACTCGGATGCTCGCCCAAGGAAGCCGGCTTCCTCAATCGTCTGGGCACGCTTGCGAAGGACATCCACCAACGAGGTAGGCCTATTCGAGAAGATCTTCGACGAAGCGGAAGCCGTTCACGTACGTGACGGAATCGCCGTAGCCCTCACTGGCGAAGACATTCTCAGCCCCTTCTCCAGCGAGGGTATCGGTCGTATAGATGTAAGCGTGGTCAGCGGTCTCGTTGACAAACGCTTGAGCGGCGACCCCTGCCAGCGCTGGATCCGCACGTTCGATCTCGTCGGCAGGGCGATCATCGGCGTTCGCGATGTATCGCTGCACGCCGTCCATCGTCCGGGAGACGAGTGCGTTCGTATATTCTAACGGGGCTGCGACTCGGGCCCACCCTTCCTCGAGTGCCGTGTCGATCGGCGGTGTCTCGACGTCGGGTGCGTTGACAGTCAGTTCGTCGTAGACGCGTTCCGGGAGGACGAACGTCATGTCGGTTCGGCGTGCAAACGCCCGGACGACCTGATACCGACGGTTCGACGGTTGCCCCATCGCGACGAACAGACCGGTATCAGCGATGTGGATGGCGCTCACGCGTCGTCGCCGGCGATATCCCGGTCGACACCCTCGATATCCGCGACCGACGCGCCTGCCTCCACGATATCGAAGTGTTCGTGGACGACGGGCCGGAGCGCCTGCAGGATGATCTCGGCGGCGAGCGGCGAGATGTCGAGATCACGGGCCATCAGCCGGTGGGTGACCTCGCCACGTTCCCGGTCGACGGTGTAGGTGAGTGCCGTTGCGAGTCCGGCGATGCCGTGGCGGTCGATGTAGGTATCGATGTCGTCGTCGGTCGTTCGACGGGCGATGGCGTCGATGAGCGCGGGCGTGATCGTGTACTCGCGAGCGCCATCAGTTGCTGTGACGGTCAGATTGATGTCGCGAGCGACGTACACCCGGGGCTGCTCGTCAGTGGTCGCCTCGATGACGCCAGCGTCGACCAGCCGGTTCACATAGGTGTAGGCCGTGCCCTGCGCGAGGTCGAGTTCGCTCATGAGTTCCTGAACGGTTGCTTCTTCCTCTCGGACGAGATACGCGTACAGTTGGGCGAGCTGTGGCTTCTCAAGGAGGTCCGCGACCGAGAGGAAGTCGCGGATGACGTCGCCGTTAGTTCGGTTTGACGTGCGTGACATGGGAAATTAGATGTTTACAGGTTACAGAGAACAAATAAAGAGTGTTACGGTCAACCTGGGCTAGGTGCGAGACCGCCTGCACCTCCTCGACGAACTCCAGGATTGGCCGGCGAATCGCCACCCCCACACGATGCTTGCACGGATTGTCGAAGCGAGCGTCGGCTGGACAGGTAGGTTGTGGGCCGGTGGGTCTAAAAAAAGAACAAGCCGCTCTGCTACAGCCAGTCTCCTCCGGGGAACGAGACCAGCGTCTTCCCCGTGAGCGCAATCGAACACCGACCCTCGTAGCAGTTCTTCGCGCCCGCTCGCAGCCGCACTCGCTCACGACGGGGAGGTCACTCTTGAAACAGGTTCTGTGCTCTTCGGTAGATCGGTGCACCGAGCCAGTCTCTTGTTTCGGCTAGCTGGTCGAGTTTCTCCAGTGCATCTTCGTGGTTGAGTACATCTCTTTTGACGAGGGCTTTCAGGACGATTGGTGAGATCGCTACCTTTGCCCCTACGAGATTTTGGAGTTCTGGGAGTGCTCGGAGGTCGTCGGTGATTAGGAATTCGGCGTCAATTTGGTTGGTGAGGAGGGCACAGCTTCCTTCTCCCTGGTCGACGCGGGAAGACGTGAACTCTCCCTGAACTTGATGAGTGGATATCTTGTCAAGATTGTCGAGTACGGTTGCTGCTGCCTCTCCGTGCCGGTCGTCGTACTCCGCAGTCTCTTCGAGTTCTTCGACCACGATGTCTGTGGTGTGGACGTCGAACTCTGAGAGAAAGATGTCGAGTAGGTCGATGGAGGCTACCGAGATGAGAGCGCTGGTATCCGCTGCAATCATACTCTCACGCTACAGTTCCGCGAGATCGTCGGCCAGGTCCTCGCCCTGGTCAAGGACGTTTTTCGATGCCCGGACCGCTTCTGCCTCCTGGCGACCGATGAATTCTTTGAGGACATCGAAGCTGATCTGGTCGTCAAGGTAGAGCTCCACGACAGCTTCTTTGAACTTCTCGTCGTCCTCGGCCTCCTCTAGGTATTCCTGAAGCGCTTCGATGAGAATCTCGGTGCGATTCTTGTGCGTGACTTCCGCCGCCACGTCCGCCTTCTCGATCAAGTCTTCCGGAAGCCGGAAATTGACTCTTGTCGTACCCATCAGCAAATCAACCCTGTTGTACATACATTGTACCCACAGAGGTAAGAATATTCTCCTCAATCGATTCGGTGTCGGTTCCCTCACCCCCGTCGTCGATCCCCTCAGACTCACTTAGTTCTGCTCGGAGGCCACCGTCTGCGACCACCTGCACCTCTTCGATGAACTCCAAGATTGGACGGCGAATCGCCACCCCCACACGATGCTTGCACGGATTGTCGAAGCGAGCGTCGGCCGGGCAGGTGCATTTCGTGGGTACACCGTCTTCGATGGTAACATCGTACTCGTGGTTCTCGGGGTCGGCAGTAGGTGGAGCGAGATATTATAGAGATTCGAGGAGAATACCTGCGCCTTTAGGCGCAGGATGAATCCGACAACTCCTACCCAATCCACTGTCGGTAGCAAGGCCGGATATTCCACGCCAACCGACACTATTAACAAAACAACGTTTATAACCAGTTATGAAGACAGAAATGAGTCGGACCGTCCGAACCTTCGAGGCCACGATTACGAACCAGCGACAGGTTCGTGACGACCTCGACCAACTCGGATGGGCCGCCTCAAAACTCTGGAACGTCGGTCGCTACTACGCACAAGAACAGTGGGACGAAACGGGCGAGATTCCCGATGACGGGGAACTCAAAGCCGAACTCAAAAGCCACGAACGCTACACGGACTTACATTCTCAATCCAGTCAGCGCGTTCTCGAAGAACTCGCTGAAGCGTTCAACGGCTGGTTCGGAAAGCGTCGGGACGGCGACGACCGTGCCCGACCGCCCGGCTACCGTAAAAACGGAGACTCTCACCCACGTTCAACCGTGTCGTTCAAAGCGGCTGGCTTCAAACACGACGCACAGTTCACCCGCATTCGCCTCTCGAAAGGCCGCAACCTCAAAGAACACCGGTCAGACTTCATCCTCTGCGAGTACGAGACGCGCCCGGATGTTGACCTGACTGAGTGGGACATTCAACAGGTTCGCGCCGTCTACAAACGAGATGAGTGGCGGCTTCAATTCGTCTGTCGCACCACTATCAACCCGGAACCACCGGGCGATGGGGTCGCTGGTGTTGACCTCGGGATTTGCAACTTCGCCGCCGTCTCCTTCGGTGGCGAATCTGTGTTGTATCCCGGCGGCGCACTCAAAGAGGATGAATACTACTTCACAAAGAAGAAAGCCACGTGCGACGATTCTTCGTCCCGTGAGGCGACTCGTCTCGACCGCAAGCGAACCGGTCGCCGGACGCACTTCTTGCACGCCCTCACGAAAGCAATCGTAGAGGAGTGTGTCGAACGCGGTGTCGAGACGGTTGTCGTTGGCGACCTTGGCGGCATCCGCGAGGACGACGAGAACGGGGAATATCGGAATTGGGGCGACCACGGTAACTTGGATTTACACGGGTGGGCGTTCGACCGTTTCACGACGCTACTCGACTACAAGGCGGAAGCCGAAGGCATCAACGTGGAGTTGGTGTCTGAACGCGATACATCGAAGTCGTGTTCGGCGTGTGGTTACACCGACGATAACCAGCGCGTCGAACGTGGACTGTACGTGTGTGAGGAGTGTGATACGGTCGCGAACGCAGACGTGAATGGTGCGGAGAACATTCGGCAAAAGGTACTCCCAAGTCTCGCCACGGATGGCGTTGACGAGACGCAAAGCGTCTCGTCCGCACACCAGAACGCTGTGCGTTCTGGGGACGGTGATAGGGATAACGGCTGGTTGGCACAGCCAGCGGTTCACCTGTTCGACCGTAGTGAGGGTGTTTTCGCCCCACGAGAACAGGTCGTGAACCGCGAACCCTAATATCCCAACTCAGCGGCGCGGTGCCGTGGGATTCCCGCGTCTTCAGGCGCGGGAGGATGTCAATCAACGACCGGTCACTCGCGAGGAGTTGGCGGAGGGGTACCGCCAGCGTGCCGACCGAACCCGCGAGCTCGCTGACGAACTGGCGGGCGTCTCGATGGAGGCTGATGAACACCTTGGCGACGCTCCGGAGTGGTAGGTGGTGCTGTCTGTCCGTCGAGGCGACGTCGTTATCGTCGAACTCGATCCGACACAGGGATCCGAACAACGGGGGACGCGCCCGTGTCTCGTCGTGCAGAACGACGTCGGGAACGCGAATGCACCGACGACGATCGTTGTTCCGTTCACCACCTCGTTCGACGAGCAGCTCTATCCGTTCGAAGTCCTCGTCCCGGCCGAAGAGTGTACACTTCGAGAAGACTCAGTCGCGCTCTGTAGCCAAATTCGAACTATCTCTATCGAACATCGCATCACCGAGAACCTCGGCTCGATTCCCCAAGAGCGGACGGACGAGATCGATACTGCACTCGAATACAGTCTCGGCCTCACCGAGATTTGAGGGGGATGGCGAACGTTTTCGCGCGTTCTACCGACGCGTGTTTCCGACCTGCCACATTCCGTGTGACCGAGACAGAGGACAGATCCATCAAAGAACCCTGGTCAGTTCGTGAATCTCGTCTGCGACCGCAGTCATCGTTGCATCGTCAACCTGGGCCACACGTTTGGTGATCTCCTGGTGAGGAAAGACGTGCAGCGACCACGGACTCACGAAACTGGGGTAGGTCTTCAGTTCGCCCTCGGTGAGCGAATCCGCCATCAGTTCGATTGCCCGTTCCCGTTCGGTCGACGTGATGACCGCAACGGTATACCGATCGCCGAAGAACGGTCGGTTCCGGTTGGAAACGACGAGATACGGTCGGACCCCGCTTTTAAACGTCGCTGGCGCGAGGACGACACTGCCCTGTGCGTAGCCCATCCTACGCGTTCTCTCCCAGATCCGGCGCGTCGTCGGTCCACTCGTCATCGGCGCCGTAGACGTCGTTGTCGTACTCAGCCTCGATTTGCTGGAGGCTCACCACGTTCGCGACTTCCGAGGCTGCGACGTCCTCGGCGACCGCCCAGTAGGAATCGACCTTCCGAACGAGCTCCTTCTCCCGGAGCCGGGAGAGCGTCTTGTGGACGCTGGAATGGGGCACGTCGGTCAGTTCCGTCAGTTCCTTCGGACTGAACCCCATGTCGGGATGATCGAGCAACACGGTGAGAAGTTCGTGGGCGTTCGTGCCGGGTTTGACTGACGGCGTATCCTCCCCGCCGGATTCGATCTTGATTGGCATTGATGTCCGTCTATGTCAGTATTTGTCTGAAATAGTCATAAGCCTTGTTGTAGTCGGAATCTGCCGCTGCGTGAAACCTCCCACCTATCGACGATTTCGGCAAGATCAGCTACGAGAGCTCTCGCTTCCCAGTTCGATAGCACTCCCAGCAAGGAAGGTCCTGCAATTCTGCGCAGTCACACTCGCTACCAATTTTCTCACTATTCTCGTCGATGGTCTCAGGCGCAGCTGACTCGGCCCGGAGCCCACCGTCAGCGACGACCTGCACTTCCTCGACGAACTCCAGAATCGGCCGGCGAATCGCCACTGCCACACGATGCTTGCACGGATTGTGGAAGCGAGCGTCAGCCGGGCAGGTACACGCCGTGGGCACACCATCATCGATGGTAACCTCGTACTCGTGGTTCTCCGGGTCGGCGTAGCTCTCATTTCTCACCCGAACTCTCGAATCCAGTAATTCGAATTCGAAGGCCTCGTACTGGGCACGTTTCAGGACACGGTTCGGGATCTCCTCAAGTGAAATCGGTTGTGTATGCATTGTCGAATCTGCGGGATCGCGCCCGCACCCGTCAGGGGCGATAGAACGCTCGGGGACTCGCCTGTGGAAGCCGGCTTTTTCGATCGTCTTGGCACGCTCGCGAAGGACATCCACCAGGAGGAGTTCAGGAATCCCGGCTTCGGCGAGGCGAGTGAGCCAGCAATCGAGCGTCTGTACGGCGAATTCTCGTTGGTCATCTACTTCGGTCATGATCGGCGCAAGCACTGAAGAGCGCCTGCAGCCGTGCAGGCGCAAACAGACCCACCCATCTCCAGTCGATGACGTCCACCCACCGCCAATATATCAGTGGTCCGGGAGTTTCCACGCGTGCTCGACGTCGACGAGGTCCTCGGGGACGGGAAGGTTCTGAGCGGGTCGCTCGACGATGTCCATGATCTCTTCGGCTCTGAACACCCGGTTCTGTGCGTTGCCCGTGACTTCGGTGACGACGCCGTCCGCTTCGAGACGGTCGATCGCGTCGTTCGCGGTTTGATAGACGACATCGGTCCGTTCGCTGGCCTCTCGGACCGTGACATATGGATCTTCGAACAGCGCCAGCGCGATGTCCCGAACTGACTTGGGCGCACCCGCATACACCTGCTCGTAGCGCTGTCGCGTCTCGATGAGGAGTTTCGCCCGCACGAACGCCTCCTCGGCCTGTTCGCGGATACCGCGGAGGAAAAAGAGCAGCCATTCCTCCCACGCGCCGTCCTCGCTCACAGCCAACAGGAGGTCCGCGTACTCGGTGCGGTGGCGCTCGATGTATGAACTCAGATACAACAATGGATAGTGAATGAGTCCGTCAGCGACGAGCATAAGCACGACGAGAATACGACCAACGCGACCGTTTCCGTCTTTGAACGGATGGATCGTTTCGAACTGGTAGTGTGTGATCGCGACATCAATCAATGTCGGCCACGTGCTTCCCTCCTGGACAAAGCCTTCGAGGTCGTTCATCAACCGCTCGACGCTGTCGGCTTTGGGTGGGACGAATCGAACGCGCGTGCCGACGCCGCGGGGGTGTTGCTCTTCGATGACGGTGAGGTCCGGGCGAAATTGTCCGGGAAGCGGGTCATCGTCATCACTCCGACCGCGTTTGAGCAGGGTTTCGTGGAGTGACTCGACCAATTCGGTGGTGATGCTGTCACGCTCGAAACCCGCTGTCCGTAGGTACGACACGGCTTCGTCGAGTGCGCGAATGTAGTTGCGCGCTTCTTGGACATCGGCCTCGTGGTCACTTTGAGCGAAATCATCGACTGTGAGTTGCTCGACATCGTAGCGGTAGATATCCGAAACTGTCACCGCGGTCCCTTCGACGCGGGAGGACTGTTCGGCTTCTTTGTAGACAAACGAACTGAAGACCGCACCGGGGTTGTCGATCTCACTGCCCAACCCTTCCAGCCGTCCAAGTGCCCACATCGCCCGCCCGTGTTCGTCGACTACCTCGGCGGAGAGATCGAGCCTTGGAGGGAGCCGGTCTGGAAAGTACGCTTTCGCAAGCGGTTGGTCCGACCGCAGCGGCCGGTACTGCCCTGGTGCATCTGCAGGCAGGTCGAATCCGTCTTTCATTGCACACCCGTAGAGGCGGCCCAATTAAAAATATTCTCCAAAAATTGGAATGGAGGTCGGCTCTCTCGATCTAATTCTAGAGAAATCCCGAATAGTTAGTATTGGATCCGGGATATCGACTACCGTATTCGGTGCAGCGCAATAGAGCTGGAGCCAACGGAGTCTGGTCGTCGATATCGATGCATTCGGGGATCTGATCGCTGGAGCGAGGCTACCTCAGTGAGCCACCCCTGCATACTCACCAGTTGGACCCGCGATCGAGGGCGTCATCGAACGGATGTCGCGCCTGTGAGCAGAGCGAGCACGGAGCGGTGGGCGGGGAGGTGGGTTGTGGGCCGGTGGACGCAGAAAAAGAAAGAACCGCCCTGCTACAGTTTGTCTCCTTCGGGGAACGAGACTAGCGTCTTCCCCGTGAGTGCAACCGAACACCGGCCCTCGTACCAGTTCTTCGCGACCGCCCGCAGCCGCACTCGCTCGCCCTTACGAACCAGTGGTTGGTCGGATTTATACCCGGGATTTAACAGCTACCAGAATCTTCTCTTCTGGAGTTCGGGCAGTGGTCGATTTCGAACCGCCAGAAATCGTCGGTTGCATTTCCGTTTCGTCGGCGGCAGCAAGATTTGAGGGAGAGAATTCTTAGTTTAAGCTAAAATAATTCAGAGAGACAAAAATATATTACAGAGAAGTGCGTAGGTATCTCTACTGAGGCGAGCACAATGGACATCACTGAAACACCGGAGGGCATTCCGGGTACCGATGAGGAATCCCCGGACTTCGGAGACTGGGAGGACCCTGAAACCTTGTTGAAAGACCGGCCGATCAGAGAGCGACTGCTGGATGTGATCATGCAGACTCGTGAGCCTACGAAGGTTGCCATGATTGCCGAACAGGCAGACTGTGATACCGAAACTGCCAGGGAGTATCTGGAGTGGTTCACGTCGATGGGAATCGTCCGAGAACACGCCGGTCGGCCCGTCAGGTACGAGCGAAACGAGTCGTACCTTTTCTGGCGACGCGTCGAGCAAATTCGTGAAGCGTATTCTGAGGAGGAGATTGTGAGCGAACTCACAGACACGGTCGAAGCGATTTCGGCGTATCGGGAGCAGTTCGATGCCGAGAATCCTGGCCAGGTTTCACTCCGCGAGGCGAGTCGTGAGGGCACAATCGAGGAAACCTGGGACGCGCTGTCCGCGTGGAAGACACTCGAACACCGTGCAGAGGTGCTTGACCACGCACGACAGGATGAGAAAACATCAGGAATGGGTATCGGTTCGGTAAATGCCTGATGAAGACCAGACTGTCGGAAAGGTCGATTCTGACGTCCTCGAACGGATCAGTGCCCGACTCACAGGAAGTCAGCGATTCGAGAAGGTAGTCTCGCGACCATCGTATGCACCGAACTCGGTCGTGGCAGAGTACGATCTTGGGTATTTCCCAGCAGCCGTCGATCGTGCGTATCTACGTATCAGTTGGTACGACACGGACGACTTCAACGTCCACTACTCGGAGCAATATGAAAGCGGGAACCTCTGGGAGTGTCGGTGGGACCGACATCCGAACAGTCACAATTCACGAGAGCATTTCCACCCTCCACCGGATGCCGAAACGCCAGGGGACAATGCGGCGTATGCAACCGATTGGCGCGATGTACTCTCACAGGTACTGACGAAACTTGATGAACGAATTGAATCGTTCTGGGTGTGAGACTACACACCGAAACCCTTTATCGAAAGTTATCGGCTCGAAAGAACGAGAACCACCTGCTACAGTCCGTCCTGCTCGGGGAAGGAGACCATTGTCTTCCCCGTGAGCGCAACCGAACACCGACCCTCGTACCAGTTCTTCGCGACCGCCCGCAGCCGCACTCGTTCACCTTCGCGAACCAATGGCTGGCCTGACTTGCGCCAGGAGGTAAACTTGATCCGCCCA